>OIYH01000062.1_pt1 | contig 92567 bp, 74 predicted proteins | sample 1587911 | NCBI WGS metagenome assembly OIYH01 (sample SAMN03283252) | human gut metagenome | biome: human-associated habitat; material: feces | host: Homo sapiens | place: USA | collected 2013
TAGTCTCTATGTCTATCTTTTTGAATTGAATTTGCGCAACTTATTATACGTCATCTACGTCATAATGATTTGTACCAGGACCGTTATGCGGTCCTGATTTTTTTCATACACGGTGGATTTGACGCTTACTTATAGAATTAAAAAATCAGTGGAAATTTACCTAATGGTAAAACTCCACTGCTTTTTCTGTTTAAGGCGGGGTTTTATCCCAGCCTTAAATAAAGATATTACTGTTTATTCTCTGGCATTTCGACCTCGATTTCACTGCTTTCAACAACTGATTCAATTTCATTACGTATCGGTTCATAGATTGGTATGTCCTGATTTATAGCCTCGAAACTAACGGCTAACGAATACTTTGCTTTAAACAGACCTCCCCAACCTTTATGACCACGAACCGCAATGCAAAAGGCATTACTCAATTGATTGGATTTGATTATACACCAATCCTTTTGAAGGGTACCATTTTTTCGTGAATATCCCTCCGCTGCACCTCGATTGGTTGCCTCTCCGAGCACCCAGTTAAAATCGCCATCATCGTCAATAATAGAGCCCGTTTCAAAGATACGACGAGCAAATGTTTCCGCCTTCTCTCCAATTCGACTACAGCACCAGTCTAACCATGTTGACAAATATCCTTTTACATAGCGCCGAGTCCGGCGAGGATTCGCTGCATAAGACAGGGTAACTTCGACCAAAATATCATAATCCTCACCAACATTAGATAATTCTTCCGGGATAGGAATCTGAAAAATATGAGCTTCATCATCTCCAAGTTCCATAGGCAACGGTGTTAGCAATGTTATTCGATACTCGTCATTGTGAGTAGCACGTTCGACATCTGGAACACCATATCCTATGTGGCGTAGTGTAGAAACGCACTCTTCTTTACTTACATCATTAATATTATTGGGCCATCGGGCAGATTGGGCTATTAATGCTCTATATAGCAATGCAGGTGATTCTGGCAAAACCTTTTCAATCTGTGATGCAATGTAGGTGACTTTTGGCGCTGAAAAAGACGTACCAACATTATCACGTGCAAAAGCAGGACCTTCCGGAGATTTACGAATCAGTTCTGGACATACTTCGGGAGGTGTTGTAAGTTGAGGCGGAACACTACCTTTATTATATACGTGTGTTCCCCCATATTCGACAACTTCTGGCTTTAAGACATCCCATATACCCGGCCCTGAGCGCGAGAATGAAGAAACCTCCATTGGCTTTCCCAAGGCAATATAATCATCAGTCTCTAACTAAGTCGCTGACACAGATCCCACGGTGATGGCTTGTAGACTCTGTGCTGGATTTGAAATTCTACACAACTCTCTGTCAAGATATTCTGGATATGGATATCCAGCCTGCCAATAGGCTGATATTACATCTGTGGAAATATTCCCAGCCGCCTGTATAAACAAGACGTCATTGTTGTAAGACTGACTATCGATTTCAGCCGCCCAGGAAGTCATGTGCTTCATTTCACAAGATCTGCGGCTCCCAATAGAATGATTAAATATTTTAGTCGGTGGTGAACTCTCAACATTATATTTTTGAACTGCAATAGCTATTGTCTTGGGCGGATACACATCTTCTGGCAGGCAATTGTTTTCATCCAGAATTCTCATATTGCGAATCCAACAAGGAAGGTGATAATTTCCATCTGAAGGAATTGTTCTTGGATATAAGACTGCACCAGTTACTCGTGTTCCGTGTCCACCACCAGTAACTTCATCACTGGTGTTAAAATTATTAGGAAGTAAACTTACGGATTCATCTCTAATAATTGCCGGCGCTAAATACTTATGTTCCTCTTGAATTCCACTGTCCATTACACATACAATGGGAGCAGATTGGATAGGGGCCTCAATTTGTACGTTTTCGGTAAGACTATCGTTATTTTGGGGGGAATCTCCCATAACTATTGTTTCAGCTTCGGATATTTCAAATATATATGCAAAGTTCAATGCTAAGTCAAGCAAACACTTACCAGATATTTTTAAACGTGCCGAGAAACTATCAGGCAAATCAGTTATTTCTGATATACCATCGGCGAGTTGCATAATTTCACCATTATATTCAGAAACAAAATTTTCTATTGTTTCCTCTCGTTTCATCTTGATTTCGTCCCAAGCCATATAGGCGGTACTAAACTTTTTCCTCCACTGTTGCTTACGAACAGAATAGTGTTCATCGGTTTCATAATCTTCCTGCTTGGGTCGTTTTGGCAACTCGATTTTTCCACAGCAACTTACACCAATATCGATTATATATACTTCATCTGGTGAAATAGTTGCCCATTTTGCGTAGAGTTCTTTCGACAAAACCCGTTTAAGCCTATCATCATCTTCGCAGAGCGCATAGACTTTTGCAGGCGAATTGCACCTTGCGGTTACATTTGCAATAAAAGCATCTGCTTTCTCATTTAAAACCGAAAGGTCAACATCTTCTGTAGCAACTATAATAAATCCTTCCTCAATTTCACAGACGATTTCAAATCCTAATCCTCGAAGGAAATCAATATTAGCAGAAGGATCTATTTCTAGCAGTATGGGAATGCCAGTTTCTATTTCAGGTAAGGCGTTTTCTGAGCGTTCTGCACGACGCTCTTTCCAAAAACAGGACAATTCAGCAGAGCGACGTTTCACATAGCCGCCATGAGTAATTCGATTATCAGTATTCCTCTTTGTTTGGGCAGATACTGCGCCGCCACCACGCAATTTAGGTTTCCCTTGAAATAATAGTGGTAGAGGTAAATGTGTAAAGTCATTATTCTCTGCCATTGTCATACCTCCTCGTATAATATGTTTGTAAGCCTACAGATTAAAATTTAGAACTTTCTTCCAATGCTTTTACGAAATGTTCGTTATATACTTTTTTGCACCCTGCAAGAACACCAAGCTTTGCAGCCCGTTGTGCAATTAGGACAATATTGGCGGCAGAGTATCCGTCCAATTGATTTGATATTTTATCCATATCAACATCCGGAGAAACTGGTATTGCAGATAATGTCATCTCCAATAAGCGTTTACGTTCTGATTTTCCCGGCATTGGCATTTCAATAACATCATCAAATCTACGAAAAAGAGCTTCATCAAGCGACACTTTTAAATTTGTAGTGGCTAAAACCAATCCCGGAGCATCGTATTCGTCTAACAAAGTGAGTAGCATATTGACGATTCTAGGGACTTCGCCAACATCCTGTGTCGTAATACGAGATTTAGCGATAAAATCACACTCGTCAAGAAGTAAAACGACAGGTTCGCTTTTGCAATAATCAAATACCATTCGAAGATTTGATGCTGACTCTCCAAAGTAAGAAGAAAGCAAAGAATCGAAGCGAACTTTCAATAGCGGTAACCCGAGATTCCATGCAATTCGTTCGGCGCTTAAAGTTTTACCACACCCCGGAGGGCCATAGAGAAGTATTTTCCTTTTAGGTACGAGATTGAATTTTTTTAACCTTTCGCGCGCCGCATACTCCTGCTCAATCGAAAGAAGGCGTTCTTCAACTTTGTTTGGTAAAATCATATGATGCTTTAATTGTTCTCTCGGAATATACGATACCAATTGTGAGTTTGTACGCTTGCTCTTGGGTAAAGTAGATAATCCACTTTCGCTTTTTTTGCTCTCAAATAGAGTATATTTTGGCTTTTCTGTAATTGAAATCTTTTCTAATGAGTCTGCAAGAATGTTATGACCGAGTTTGCGTTCTTCTTGAATGATCGTAATAGCTATTTTTTTTAATGATGATATATCTTCGGAAAAAATGGCTCGAAATAGTCTCTTATATAATTCCGCTTTCATATAGCTAATCCTCCCTCTAGAATAGTTATCATTCTGATAGCGTATATAATTATCAATTGCTGCTGACTTTATACTTTTGCTGTCCAGAGGAAGTTTTTTCGATTGGTTCCAAATGGGTTCCAAATGTGTGAACATAGTTTAAGAATAAAGTCCCCAATAACAATCTGTCACTTCTGGATATTCGGTTCCATTCGTAGCCTTTAAATAAATCTCGTACAAGAAAAATTTCATTAGTATGCAGATGCTTTGTTTCTTCTATAGCCCGAGCTAAAAGATCGTTTGCAGTTGCCAATTCATGTCCTCCTCGTTGTAAACAATCTTATGAATAACGTTGTCTATATCATAGCACGCGGACATACAAAAAGCAATAGCATACATGCGTAACATTCAAGATAAATATGAAGTGGTAAACTTATTTTAGACACAGAGGGGATATTTCTAGTACAGATGATATATGAATATACCAATATATATATCAATAGACAAGCAATACTTAGGTCTAAACAGGAGGTTTACCATGAAATACACTTAAACAACAAAAATGTAATATAATACGTCCCAATGTATCTGCACTTTTTGCGAACACGGATGATTATCAATATATGACCAAGGAAGCATTAATTCGTGAGTTGCTTAAAGCAAGAATTGCAGAAGTTAGATTAAAAAAGGCTATGCGGTGAAAGGGGATGGTACAGTAATTCTATACGGCAACAAGAATACCAAGTAATATTAGAACTCTCTGGAGAATTTCCGGTAAAACTTATATGCGAAACCATGAAGGTAGATTGCAAGTGCAAATTGAACAAGATTTATCAAGCAACTATATCAGTGGAATACACCTTATCAAGAAAAGCGTCGAACAGTTCATCCGGTCTGTAGTAGCCTAGAGATTTGCGAGGTCGAGCATTCATCTTATCGGCCATGCGCAGTATCTCATCCGCTGAATATTCGTCAACAGATTTACCTTTCGGCAGGTACTGACGCAACATCTCGTTATGACGTTCGTTCTGCGGGCGTTCCCATGAGGAGAACGGAGGTGCAAAGTATATCTTCGTCCCGTAGCGTTCCTCGTACTTATTGAAGTCTTGGAACTCGGCACCATTGTCAGCGGTAATGCTTTTAAATACAGCGCTAAACCGCTTGCCGTATAGCCGTCGTAGCTGTGCCATAGCCTCCTGTACTCCTTTGGTGGTGCGTCCGGATATCTTTATGGCGATGTACTTATGCGTAACCATCTCTACTAGAGTGAATACACATGATTCCTTGCCATCACGGTGACCAATGACAGTGTCAGCTTCCCAGTGACCTATCTCGAGACGCTCAGCGATTTTCTTTGGACGTTGGTCGATGCTAGTGCCGTGTAACCGCTTATGCTTGCGTGTCCAGTTGCGATGCTTCTTGCGGTTCAGCAGTTGTGGTACATCAAAGACGGTAAATGGTAGCTTGCTGCGATGTAGCATGTTGTAGATGCTCTTGGTGTATAGTATCTGATTAGGCGCATAGCGAGACTCCAACTTAACCCTGCCGATGAACTCATCAATAGAGGCGGACTCCTCCCCGACGGCGGTGCTCAACTCTTGGATGAACGCTTCGGCAACGGTAGTGGCTAACTTTAACGGCCTGTGGCAGTTCTTGCGATGCTCTTCATAAGCAGCTTGACCACGCTTGGCGGTGTATACTGGCTGACGGCCTCTAGCGCTCTTCTTGAGCGGTGGACCTCGCCGCAGCTCATAATATACCGTGGTATGAGCACAGCCTACGTACTCGGCAATGGCACGAAGCGTTAGACCTTGACTATGTAGCACTTGAATCATGCCACGTTCTTCTTGGATTAGATGTTTTCCTCGTTTACGTTTTTCTTGAATTGTGATAGAATTAGTTTGATCCATAGTGGGTTCCTTTGAATTATACTAGCAAACTAATTCTAACATAGGATGTCCACTGTGTTTTTTTATTTTATTTTATTTTTTGTTCAAGTTGATTATACAATCTACCTAGATTATTTAAATCAGTAATTTCTATATATCCATCTAAAACCTTATAAGCATAACCAGCAACAATCGTATCTGTTTGATCTGCAATTTCCTGCACGGTAGTTAAAGGCAAATCAGTGTTTTTTTCAATTTTAGCAAGAGAGCTTTTGCCACGTTTCAGCATACGCTTAACAGTAGCAAATTTTTTCATTGGCTTCATCAAAGCCTAAAGATACAATCTTTTCATAGTAATTTATTCACTTTGAGTTTATTTTGCAAAACAGATTAACGAAAGTGGAAATCAGCATAAATCGCTATGACTGCCAGTACGTGTTAATACCAATATTAGTTTATCGTCATAAATTTTATAAATGAGAAGCCAATCTGGTTCAATATGGCATTCACGATAGCCTGCATAGTTTCCACTTAAATTGTGGTCTTTATATTTTTCTGGCAATACTGCTTGATTAACAAGAAGCGTAAGAACATCTTTTAAATGCTCTTGATTATAGCCTCGCTTGAGCATGCGCTTGAAGTCCTTTTTTAAACTTCTTTCATATTGGATTTCAAGCATTTAAATCCTCTATGAGTTCATCTACAGATTTAAATTTACAGCTGAGATTTTTACCAGCTTCTACATTTTGTATTGCCTTTAACGTTTTTTTGTCTTCTGCGTTTCAAGCTAATTTAAAAAGAAGTTTTCTAACCACGAGGTGACAAATCATGAAAAAAAACTTCTTCTCGTCGGCGCAGGCGGCTTTGACCGCGTGACACTCTGGACAAGCGCGTAATTCAGCATGAGCCATTAGGCTTCCATGATTACAACTGCCTGCAGATGAACGCCTTTGCTGTAGTATCTGATTCTGGTACACTGCCGGAGGAAAGCTGCTTCTTCAACAGTGTGGGGCATCCGTTCCCGGCGGTGTGCATCCGCACCTCTACGGAGCGCCCAGAAGCGCTGGATAAGGGCTGCTTTGTGCTTGCAGGCATTGACGAAAAAAGCCTGCTGCAGGCTGTAGACACAGCAGTGCAGATGAACCTTGATGGGGAAGACGGACTGCCAGTGCCTGATTATGTAGATGAGAATGTATCTACTAAGGTTGTGAAGATTATCCAAAGCTACACAGGTGTGGTGAATAAGATGGTCTGGAGAAAAGAGTAAGAAGAGCAAATATATACTCGAATATCGTGCAATAGAAAAAGCGCTTGCCGGATGGCAGGCGCTTTTTTGTGCGGGCGGAGTTTACTGCTCCTTAGCTAACAGGTCCTTGAAGTACTGGTGCTCTTCGGGCGGTGTTTTTAAAATATCCATGGCTTGGTCAATGGAGACATTCATTGTAGACATAAGATTTTTGATGCTTTCAGCTTTGCCCTCAGCTTTGCCTTCAGCCAAACCTTCAGCCTTGCCTTCAGCTCTTCCGTCATTAATGCCAGCCTCATAAATTTGCTTGCTGAAATTATCCATAGTTGCGAGTCCCTCCTTTGTGGTTTTAAGATTATTGATACATTGTGAAAGCTTTCCTTGGCTAAAATCACCTGCGTCGGCGGTAGCAAAATATTGCATAAGCTGCGCAATACTGCTGTTATCATCAACCTCTGCGTTGATATAGCACATATGCAGTCCGTCATTGTAGGGAGTATTGGTATCGCCTAAAAACTTTAAAATAGGGTAGCAGGTTTTGCCGAGCTTCCAGATATCTGTCTGGCTGATATAAAAAATGTGCAGCTCGGGTACAGATGCATAAGTCTGGTCCCCTTTAAAAAAGTATTCATTGATGATAGTTGATGCGTAATAAAGCATCCTCTTTTCGTGTGCAATGCCGCCATCTGCCTTCTGAATTTCAATTTCATAAAGCTTGTTGTTGGCATCCTCAGCGAGTACATCCATGATGATGCTGTGCGAGGAGAGCTTGCTGATGACATACTGCGTTTTGTTCTTTTTGATTACCAGTGTTTTGATACCGGTGAGAACACGCAGGATATGCTCGCAAGCCTCTTTGTCCTCTAAAACAGCTCTGGCAAGCAGGTCGTTGAACAAGGTCATGCCCAAGATGTGCTTTTGCAGCTCTTCCTGTGTCAGCAGAAGACTGCTTTTGGATAGTTTTTTGGTCATAGTTTCCTCCTTTAATTATAATATTTGCTTCAGCAAAATACAACATGAGGTGCTTAAGAAAAAAAGCAGTACACATAGCATCCGGGAAATTCGGATACCGTAGGTACTGCTAAATACTACCGACATGAGCCGGTAGGCCCTGCTTATTTTGTTGTAAATGTGAAGCTAAGCTAAGTATAAATAAGAGGGTAACGAAAGTCAAGCGAAAATTCTGAAAAATCATACAAACGAGATGGTATTGCGATATACAGGTTTAGCCATCAGCATATAAAATAATCTTGAAACATAGAATATAGTTTGCTACAATATATTACTGTAGACTGTTTTCGATAAGCAAGCGATATAATATACACTTGCAATGAACAAATTTATAAGCATAGGAGATGCTAACTGATGAAGAAACTACTTAGTGCTATAGCAATTGCTGCAGCCTTGGGCTGCAGCTGTGCCGCCGCCAGCCCGCTGGTTACGGCTGACGTGCCGCTGGACAGCAGCTATTACGGTTATCTTGATAAGCTGGAGGGCATGGGCTATATCCAGGATATGCCTGTCAATACCAAGCCTTATAGCCGCCTGGACATGGCCAAATGGGTGCTGCAGGCTGAAGCAATTGCCCAGAGCAAGCCGCTGCCGCCATATCTGCAGACCAGGCTGGATGCAATGCGCGAGGGACTGGCAGAGGAGATTGCTTACCTGCAGGGTGCAGGGAAAATCAATAATGTGAAGCTGCGTGGTGCGAGCGTTGACCTTTCCTATCTGCAGCAGGACAGTGCTGCGTATAAGTATAATAACGCCAAGGCACATTGGCAGATGTTGAACCACAATAATAATGGCTATCTTTATGGCGATGGCTTTAACGCTGTGGGCACGCTGCACATCAGCGGCAGCCTGAGCAAGGACCTGGCTGTGGGCGTTACGCCGCGCTTCAGCTGGGACAAGGACGAGCATGGCGATGCCAGCCTTGTTGAGGGCTATGCCAAAACGCATTTGGGCGTGTGGGGGATTACTGCCGGCAGGCAGCCGATGTCCTGGGGCGTAGGGCGTGCAGGACAGCTGGCCTTTGGCAGCAATGCAACACCGCAGACAGCAATTAAACTGAATTTGCTGGAGCCGCACACCTTTGACAACGGTGCGTTGAAGTTTTTGGGTAAGGCTAATGTCAACGTCTTCGCCAGCAGGCTGGAGGGCAACAGAGTTGCAAGTTCCGGTTCGGCGCTGGAAAAGGACCATGCAGCTCTTGTGGGTGTGCGCGTAGATATTATGCCGACGGATGCGTTTACGATTGGTCTGGAGCGTATGTCGATGCTCAAGAAGTTCAACAAGCATTGGCTGCTGGGGGATAATGCAGATGATGCTGAAAAGGATAATTGGAACGATATTGCGGGCCTTGATTTTAAATACCGCTTCCCGGGCGTGCAGGTTTATGCTTCGCTGTATGGCGAGGATCAGGCGCATGCCTTCCCCTGTGAAAATGCTTATAATGTTGGCATGTACTTTCCGCAGCTGGTGCCGGACGGCAGCTGGGATTTGCGCGTGGAGGCTGCCAAAACTAATGACGCCTGGTATGGCCATTGGGTGCTGAAGAATGGCTGGACATATAAGGATGCTATTTTGGGCGATTGGCTGGGCGCAGATGCGAAACGCGTTTATGCGGAGGTTAACCATTATCTGGCTGATGGCGGCAAGCTGGGACTGAGCTATACCTGGGCTGATATGCAGCAGACGGCGCAGCATGATGGCAGGCTGCAGGAGGTGGAGCTGAGCTACAGCAAGAGACTGCAGAAGGATTTGCTGCTGCATACTGCTGTTGGCTATGGCAAGCTGGGGGATGACACCAGCAAGCTGGTGGCTGTTGGCCTGAGCTGGGAGTATTAAGCCTAAAGTCTGCAAGAGTTTAATATATACTAAAACGTGAAAACACCGACGTCTGCCGTACTTAGGGTACGGCGGATGCCGGTGTTTTTTGCTTATTTATATGTGGGCGTCGCAATTAAATATCGCGCTGCAACCCTTCCGTCTGCTCGCAAAGCTCGCAGCCACCTTCCCTTTCAGGGAAGATATATCAGACATGCGGAAGGCTAACCTTCGCAAATTAAACTAGCCTTTTATGCACTTATTTGCTGAATTTGCTATGCATGCCCCCCTTTTAGTCGCTATCGCGACAGTTCCCCCGAGGGGGAACCAAGAATGTGCTAATGAAGTTTAACGGAAAGCTATTAGTCTTGCCTGCCCCTCGGGGAAGGTGCCGAGCGTAGCGAGGCGGAAGGGGGCGTGTGGCGCAACGCCTTACAGGCTTGCTGCTCTCTCCAAGAAGCCGCGTAGAATGTCGCAGGAAGCGGTGAACTTAGCCTGCTCTTCTTCCGTCAGCGGCAGCTCTAAAATTTCTTCAATACCGTTTTTGCCGATTACGCAGGGAACACCTGCAGCTACGTCCTTCTGGCCATATTCGCCGCTAAGTACGGTGGAGCAGGGCCAAATCAGCTTCTCGTCATGGAAGATGGCTTTAATCAGCATGCAGGCAGCGTTGGCAATGCCGAATTCCGTGCAGCCCTTGCCGTCGACTTCAATGTCGCCGGCTCTTTTAACCTGCAGCTGCAAGTCGTCCAGGCTGAGTGCTGCCAGCTCCGGACGTTCAGCGCGCAGCTGGGCAAAGCTCTTGCTGCCGATGCGGATAGCAGACCAGACAACGAAGCTGGAATTACCATGCTCGCCCATGCAGAAGGCCTGAATAGATTTACGGCTGTAGCCTGTAGCGGCGCTGAGCACGCGCAGCAGGCGGTAGCTTTCAAGGCTGGTGCCGGTGCAGAAGCAGCGCTGCGGCTCCCAGTTCATCTTGCGGCGGATATGCTCGCAGATGATGTCTGCCGGATTAGAAATGCTGATCATAATACCCTTGAAGTCAACCTGCTTTAGGTGGCTGATAACCTCGTTGGCCATTTTAATGGAATCGTCAAACATATCAAGGCGTGTTTCGCCGGGACGACGGCTGCGGCCGAAGGCCATTACCAGAATATCCGCATCGTTCAGCTCGCTGTATTCACCGGCGCGGATGATGGCATCACGGCCGCAAAGTGCGCCGCTGACGCCGTCATCTAAGTCCAGCGCCTGTGCTGCAGCTTTTTCCTTAAGAATATCAATCAATACAATATCATCTGCTTCACCGGACTGGATGAGCGCTAAAGCAACGTGAGAGCCGACATGACCTGCGCCGACGATTACAACCTTACGAGTTTTTAACATAACAGAGACCTCCTTATGAAAACAGGGAACCGTCCCCACTTGTGCTGGAGATAGTTCCCTCATTTTTTCTATGCGGTAAAAATATGCCGGTGCAGTATTTATCCCGCTTCGCTATTTTATTTGTTTGCTTCTGCTTCGGCAATAACCTTATTGATATCTTCGATAAGAGCATCAACATCAATGCCGTGAGCGCCTGCGCCCTGACCGATGGTTTCGAAATGAGCAGCCATGCAGCCGATGCAGCCCAGACCATATTCAGCGAAAACCTCCATGATTTCAGGATGGTTTTGAACGGCTTCAATAATGCCGGTATCTTTAGTAACCATTGTATAAGTCTCCTTTTTATAAAAATTGTACACATAATCTGTACTCATTCATTATATCATTTGTGCTTCTAAAAGCCAAATTTATTACTGAAAATTTTTTGCGAAATAAGCTTGACAGAGTTCACGTTTTTTTGATTATTTTTTCACATTAAGCCGTGAAATACTTGCGTTTACGGCTAATAAACGATATAATGGAGAAAAGTGGTGCAATGTGGGTAAAAAGGGGGCGACAAAATGCTTTTGGGTGAATACGAACACACTCTAGATGCAAAAGGTCGTCTTGCTATGCCTGCTAAGCTGCGTGAAAGTTTGGGCAGTAAGTTTATTATTACCAAAGGTCTGGACGGCTGTCTTTTTGTTTACGACATGGAGCAATGGCATCAGCTGGAACAGAAGCTGGCAGCCTTGCCGATGAGCCGCAAAACAGCGCGTGATTTTACCCGTTTCCTCTTTGGCGGTGCCTGCGAAGGCGAATGTGACAAGCAGGGCAGAGTATTGTTGCCGGCAAACCTGCGTCGTCATGCCGGTCTGGAAAAGGATGCTGTGATTGTGGGCGTAGGCAGCAGAGCCGAAATTTGGGATGCAGGCCGTTGGAACGAATATAACGAAGAAAATGCCGAGGATGTGAGTGAACTCGCAGAGCAGCTTGCTGACTTAGGAATATAAGATTGGTGTTGGCTATGGAATTTAAGCATACAAGTATTCTGCTCGCTGAGAGCGTGGACTTTCTGATAACAGATAAAAATGGTATTTACGTGGACTGCACTATGGGCGGTGCGGGGCACAGCAGTGCGTTTGCCGCACAGCTGGAGGCAGGCGGTCTTTTGATTGGCATTGATCAGGATGATGATGCTATTGCTGCCGGTTCCGAGCGCTTGCTGAACAAATTCACCTGCAAAACCGCAGTTGCCAAGTCTAATTTTGAAAATTTTTCCCAGGTATTGGATTCCATGGGAATCGATGAAATTGACGGTATCTTTTTTGACCTTGGTGTTTCGAGCTATCAGCTGGATACACCGGAGCGTGGTTTCTCATATATGCATGACGGACCTTTGGATATGCGCATGAATAAAGAAGCAAGTCTGGATGCAGAGTACATTGTAAACCACTACAAGGAAGAAGAGCTGGCGGATATTATTCACCGTTACGGTGAGGAACGCTGGGCGAAGCGTATCGCGCAGTTTATTGTGGCGGCACGCAAGGAAAAGCCGTTGACTACTACTTTTGAGCTGGTGGATGTCATCAAGAAGGCTATTCCCAAGGGAGCAAGACTTGACGGTCCGCATCCGGCGAAGCGTACCTTTCAGGCTATCCGCATCGAGGTAAACAACGAGCTGGGAATTTTGGCAGATACGATGGAAAGAGCCGTAAACCGCTTAAAGAGCGGTGGCCGCATCGGTGTTATTACCTTCCATTCGCTGGAGGACAGAATTATTAAACAGACCTTTGCGAAGCTTGCCAAGGGCTGCACTTGTCCGCCGCAGCTGCCTGTGTGCGTATGCGGTAAAAAGCCTTTGCTGCGCAAAACGGGAAATATTGTTCCCTCAAAAGCAGAGGTAGAAGAAAATCCGCGTAGCCGCAGTGCGCGCCTGCGTTATGCAATTAAAATATGACAGATAATAGCTGAGAGATAAATTTTGATGTTTTGATGAAGGGTGATTTTGATGCTTGCCAGAAAATATGATAATTATGCTTGGCAGGAGCAGCCTGCCGAGCAATATGAGGTTCAGCAGCCTGCCCGCAGAAAAGTACATAGACCTGATCCGAGAAGAGTGCTGCGCAACAGAATTCTTAAAGCATTTTTACTTATTATGGCAGCTTATTTTATTGTTGTTTTACGCAGTAACGCTATGGTGCAATATGGCAATGAGCTGGTGAGCCTGCAACAGCAGGAGGCTCAGCTTATCACCAAAAACAACGAGCTGAAAATCGAGGTTGAGCAGCTTAAGGGACCGGAACGTATTATCGGTTTGGCCGAACAATATTTGGGTATGAGTGTTGCCCGCAGCAATATTTATGTAAAGGCTGGCGGAAGCAGCAATTCTTTGGCTGTGCATAACAAATAAACATAGCCATTCAGTTTATATTGTGATATAATTTGAATGGGTTTTTGGGAGGCAGCCTTTTGGCTGCCGTTTCAATTTAAATTCTATACTATAATTAAACTAGAAGTAATTTACGGCTTTGCTCCATGAGGGGCGGAACGTAAAACAGGGGGGTTAATAAATGGAAAAGCAATTAGCTTCACTCCTTGCCTTATTGCCGCAGGCTGAGGTCATTGGCAGTGCTGATAAAGTTATTACTGATGTAACTGCCGATTCCCGTGCGGTGGTAGCCGGCAGTCTTTTTATCTGCCTGAAGGGTGCAACTGTAGACGGACATAAATTCTTGGCGATGGCTGCCGAAAAGGGCGCTGTTGCTGCGCTGGTAGAGGATGTTCCTGCTGCAGTGCCGCAGGGTGTTACTCTTATTAAGGTTGCCGATACGCGTGAGGCTATGGAGCTGGTAACACCGTATTTTTATGATTATCCGGGCCGCAAGCTGAGAATGATCGGCGTGACCGGTACTAACGGCAAAACCACCTCGACGAATATTATCCGTCTGATTCTGCGTAAGGCAGGCTACAAGGTTGGCCTGATTGGCACTATCAATATTATGATTAACGATGAGATCACCGAATCTCATAATACTACTCCGGATGTAGTTGACCTGCAGAAGACACTGTATGCTATGTGCTGTGCCGGCTGTGACTACTGCGTAATGGAAGTTTCCAGCCATGCTTTGGCGCTGAAGCGTGTGGCAGGCATTGAATATGACTGCGCTGTGCTGACGAATATTACCCAGGATCACCTGGACTTCCATAAAACAATGGAAAATTACCGCGATGCCAAGAGCCTGCTCTTTGAGCATCTTACCAACGGCAGCAAGCCGAATAAAAACGCTGTATTCAATATGGATGATCCTAGTTCCGCAATTATCCGTGAGCGTACCAAGGCTAATGTACTGACCTATGGTGAAGGCCATGATAATGATATTTATCCTTTGAGCTTTACGGTAGAGCCTAAGCATATGCAGCTGCTGCTGCACACTCCGGTAGGAGAAATGGACCTGGAGCTGAAGATTACTGGTGAGTTCAATGTTTATAACGTTATGGGCGTTATCGGTGCAATGCTGGCTGAAAAGATTGATAAGGATATTATCTGCTCCGTACTTGACGGCTTTGACGGCGTCCCCGGACGTTTCCAGCTCGTTGAGGCAGGACAGCCTTATACAGTTATTGTAGACTACGCACATACTCCTGATGGTCTGGAAAACGTGCTGAAAACCGCACGCTCTATTACCCGCGGCAAGTTGTGGGTTGTGTTCGGCTGCGGCGGTGACCGTGACAACAAGAAGCGTCCGCTGATGGGTGCGCTGGCACTGGAGCTGGCTGATAACATCGTTGTTACCTCCGATAATCCGCGTACCGAGGATCCGGAGCTGATTATCGACGAAATCTTTACGGCACTGCAAAATGTGCCCGAGGGCAAGCACGTTACCCGTTTAAGCGACAGACGTGAAGCAATCTGCTATGCTTTGGCAGAGGCTGCTGCCGATGATGTTATTCTGATTGCCGGCAAGGGCCATGAAAATTACCAGATTTTGAAGGACAGAACTATTCACTTTGACGATAAAGAAGTTGTAATGGAATACTGGAGTGATAAAAAATGCTGAAGGCCAGTGAAGTTTTAGCAGCCACCAAGGCTGTTTGTGCAGATTTTGAGTTTAGCGGCGTAACCACCGATTCCCGTGCGGTGAAGCCGGGAGAATTGTTTGTAGCGCTGAAGGGCGATAATTTTGACGGCCACGATTATTGTGCCAAGGCTGTGGAGCTGGGTGCTGCGGGCGTTGTTGTTTCCCATGAGGTTAGTGGCCTGCCTGCGGGCGTTGCTGTGTTTATGGTAGAGGATACTCTGCTTGCCTACCAGCAGCTGGCGCATGCTTACCGTCTGCGTAAGCAGGGCCTGAAGGTTTTTGCTATTACGGGCTCCAACGGCAAAACCTCTACCAAGGATTTGCTGGCTGCCTGCCTGAGCTGCAAATATAATGTTGTCAAAACTCAGGGCAACTTCAATAATGAAATCGGTTTGCCGAAAACCTTGCTGAGCATTCAGCCTGATACCGATATTGCCGTTGTGGAGATGGGCATGCGCGGTCTGGGCCAGATTGCCGAGCTGTGCAGCATTGCCGAGCCTGACAGCGGTCTGATTACCAACGTGGGCGAAACCCACATGGAGCTTTTGGGCAGCATGGAAAACATCGGCAAGGCCAAAAGCGAAATCGTGCTTAATCTGCCGGAGGATGGCTTTGCTGTGCTCAACGGCGATAACGAATACGTACTGCCGGCAGCAGGCAAGACCAAGGCGCAGGTTGTTTACTTCGGCATGGGCGAAAACTGCGACTTCCGCGGCAGTGATATTGTGACCTCCGGTGCAGGCACCACCTTTACCTGTACCCATAAGGCTACGGGCGAAGCTGTCAAGGTAAGCCTGCAGCTGATCGGTGAGCATAACGTTTATAACGCACTGAGCGCTATCGCCGGGGCCTTCTGCTACGGTGTGCCGATGGCAGCAAGCGCACAGGCACTGGCAACTGCCCGTCTGACAGGCAGCCGTCAGGAAATCGTTTATATCGGCGATATCACCTTTATCAACGATGCTTATAATGCAAGTCCTGCTTCTATGGAAGCGGCACTGAAAACCTTGGCGGAGGCCAAGAAGGCAGCGCACGGCAAGGCCCGCACTATTGCTGTGCTGGCAGATATGCTGGAGCTGGGAGATATTAGCGAGGATGCGCATCGTCGTGTGGGCCGCTGGGCTGTAGAAAATGGTGTGGATTTTGTACTGACCTACGGACCGCAGGCTGCTTATATTGCGGATGAGGCTGCAAAGCTTGGCGGCAAGAGCAAGCATTGCGCTGACCGTCAGGAGGCAGCGGATGCTTTGCGTCTGATGGCTTCCGCAGGTGATATTATCCTGTTGAAGGGCAGCCATTCCATGCAGGTTGACAAAATGCTGGAGCTGTTCAAGTAAACTTAAGAGAGTGAGATTTTAGTAGATGTTAAAATTAATCGGAATTCCTGTGACTGCGTTTATCGTTTGTGCTTTAATCGGCCCGGTGCTGATTCCTTATCTGCATAAGCTGAAGTTCGGACAGTCTATCCGCGAGTGCGGACCGGCAAGCCATATGGCGAAAAGCGGCACACCGACGATGGGCGGACTTATGATGCTGGCAGCGTTGCTAGTTGCTTTGCTGTGGGGCAACTTTACTCCCCATGTAATTATTGCTCTGGTGCTGACAGTAGGCCATGCGGTCATAGGCTTTATAGATGATTACATCAAGGTTGTAATGAAGCGTAATCTGGGCCTGACTGCCAAGCAGAAATTCTTACTGCAGTTCATTCTGGCCGGTGCCTATGTATATTTCGCCGAAACGCATATCCGCAATACGGAGCTGTGGGTTCCCGGCATCAATGCTGTCATTGATTTAGGCTGGGGTTATTATGTGCTGGCCTTCTTGCTTTTGGTTGGCACAACCAATGCCGTAAATCTGACAGATGGTCTGGACGGACTGGTTTCCTTTGTCAGTCTGCCTGTTACCATGGTTTTCGCTTTTATTGCTTACATGCAGGGTATGTTGGATCTGAGCGGTTTTTCTTTGGGCCTGACCGGTGCCTGCCTTGGCTTTTTGCTGTTTAACCGTCATCCTGCCAGAGTATTTATGGGTGATACCGGTTCCTTGGCCTTGGGCGGTGCTATTGCCGCTTTAGCGCTTTTGACACGTACAGAGCTGCTGCTGGTTATTGTCGGCGGTATCTATGTAGCGGAAGCACTGTCGGTAATTATTCAGGTTACCTATTTCCGCTTCAGCGGCGGTAAGCGTATTTTCCGCATGTCTCCGCTGCATCATCATTTTGAGCTTGGCGGCTGGCCTGAGGTTAAGGTTGTGCGTGTGTTTACAGCAGTAAGCTGCGTATTGTCTGTCATTGGCTTATGTCTGTGGCTTAATGCATTTGTATAAAAAATCTTCGGCTATAACCGTTTTGTCGCAAATTTTGCGGTGAAAGGGCTATAGCCTATGTATGTTTATGAATAGAGGGTGTTTCTTGATGACTAAAAAGGATGCTGTAATCGTTTACGGCGCAGGCATCAGCGGCCGTGGAGCAGCGCAGGTGCTGGCAGATAAAAAGCAGCAGGTATATTTGTATAATGATATGGACTGCACTTTAGAGCCGCAGCTGCTGCAGCTTTTGCAGAGCGTTGGCGGTGGGTTGGCCATCGGTCAGGCTGCATTTGAAAGCCTGCTTGATATTGCAGGGGTGTTGGTGCTTTCTCCGGGTATTGCCTGCGATAACGCAAATGTGCTGCTCGCAGAGCAGCGCGGACTGGAGGTCATCAGCGAGGTTGAGCTTGGCTACAGGCTGTATGGCGGTCACATTGCTGCTATCACCGGTACTAACGGCAAAACCACTACCACTACTATCGTGGGTGAGATGCTCAAGCGTTTGCCGGTGCCTTCTGCAGTAGGCGGCAACATCGGTTTGGCACTGTCCAAGGAGGTAGAGAGCCTGCCTCAGGATGGTTGGCTTGCTGCCGAGCTTTCCAGCTTTCAGCTGGAAAAAGTCAGCAGCTTCTGCCCTGATATTGCAGTAGTGCTGAACCTGACTCCGGATCATCTGGAGCGCCATCATACGATGGAGGCCTACGGCGAGGCGAAGAAAAATATTTTCCGTCAGCAGGGTGAGGCGCAGGTTACGGTGCTTAATTACGATGATCCTATCGTGCGTACCTGGGGTGCGGAAACAAAAGGCCGCCTGTGTTACTTCAGCCGTAAGGAGAAGCTGCAGCAGGGCATCTATATGCAGGATGGTAATTTTATCATCAGCTGGGACGGCAAGCAGAAAACTGTCTGCAATATCAGCGAGCTGCATCTGTTCGGCGGTCACAACGAAGAAAACGTGCTGGCAGCCATTGCCTGCGGCTTTTTCGCCGGTGTGAGCATCAGCGATATGGCTGATGTGCTGCGTAACTTCAAAAGCATTGAGCACCGCATTGAATACGTTGCTACGATTGACGGCGTACCGTATTATAACGATTCTAAGGCTACCAATACCGATTCTACGATTAAAGCGTTGGAGGCCTTTAAGGACGGCCACATCATCCTGCTGGCAGGCGGTCACGATAAGCTGACACCGCTGGAGCCGATGATGGAGCTGGTGAAGGAAAAGACGGACGCCCTGATTCTGTTGGGCGCTGCCAAGGAGCGCTTTAACAAGGCTGCTGTTGCCTGCGGTGTGCCCAACATTGTGCTGGCCGACAGCTTTGAAGACGCAGTAGCCAAGGCGCATGCGCTGGCGCATAAGCCGCAGGTAGTGCTACTTTCCCCGGCCTGCTCGTCCTTTGATATGTTCAAAAATTATCCGGAACGTGGTAACTATTTTAAAAAGCTGGTACACGAGCTGGAGGGAGGTAACGTTAAGTGAAGGTAATTCTTTCCGGCGGCGGTACGGGCGGACACATTTATCCGGCCCTGACCATTGCGGACCAGATAAAAAAGCTGCAGCCTGATGCGGAGGTAAGCTTCGTAGGCACGCAGCAGGGACTGGAAAAGGATATCATTCCCCGCTACGGCTACAAGCTGCAGTTCATTGAGGTAGCAGGCTTTAAGCGCAGTTTGAGCCTGGATACTCTGCGCAGTGCGGCAAAGCTTTTTGCCGGCTTATATGATGCCTACAAGATTATCAGCAACGAAAAACCTGATCTGGTAATCGGTACCGGCGGTTATGTCTGCGGCCCGATTGTTTTCATGGCAGCGTTAAAGGGAATTCCCTGCTGCATTCAGGAGCAGAACGCGATGCCGGGTGTAACCAATAAAATTTTGTCACGTTATGTGCGCAAAGTATTTTTAGGTTATAAAGAGGGCGGCAAATATTTTCACGGCAAGGCAGAGCTGGAATATACCGGCAATCCTATCCGCAGTGAAATTCTGCAGCATACGCGTGAGGAAGCTGTTAAGGAGCTGGGGTTGGACCCGGCGAAGAAAACGATTCTCGTTTCCGGCGGTAGCCGTGGTGCGCGCACCATTAACAACGCTATGCTCGAAGCAGAGCTGGCGCTTTCTGGCAGAGCCGAGGTACAGGTGCTGCATGCGACCGGTGATGTGAATTATGACGCCTATATGGCGGAAATCAAAAAGCGCGGCGGTGTGGCAGATAACATTATTATCAAGCCTTATCTGCATAATATGCCGGTAGCGTTGGCTGCGGCTGATCTGGCAGTATTCCGTGCCGGTGCAATCGGCCTGGCAGAGCTGATGGCTAAGGGAGTGCCGTCGCTTCTGGTGCCATATCCGTATGCTACGGCAAATCACCAGGAGTTTAATGCCAGAGCGGTAGAGGCTCAGGGTGCTGCCAAGGTTATTCTTGATAAGGACCTGACGGGCGACACCGTTTTGGAGTTTATCGAGCATTTATTAGTACATGAAGAGGAATTGCAGCAGATGCATGCGGCGGCCCAAAAGCTTGGCAGACCGCAGGCTGCAGAGGTTATAGCCAAAGAGGCTGTGGCCTTGACTAAACAATAAGGGAGGGCCTCGAGTGGCTGAAAACAAATTAGCAAACCTGCATAAAATACATTTTATCGGTATCGGCGGCGCCGGCATGAGCGCGATTGCTTATGTATTGATTAAGCGCGGCTATGATGTAAGCGGTTCCGATTTAAATGCCGGTCATATGTCGGCACATCTGGCGGAAGAAGGCGCTATGGTTTATATGGGCCATGCTGCCAGCCAGGTGGAGGATGCCGAGGCTGTAGTTATTTCTACAGCGATTCATCCCAACAATCCGGAGCTGATGGAGGCCAGAAAGCGCGGTATTCCCGTGCTGCACCGCAGCGATGTGCTGGCTGCGGTAATGAATGCTGCTGACGGCGTAGCTGTTGCAGGCGCTCACGGCAAAACTACTACCAGTGCGATGATTTCCTGCATTGCGGCAGAAAGCGGTATTGACCCGACTGTTATCATCGGCGGCGAGGTAAGCAGCCTTGGCGGTAATGCGCGCAACGGCGCAGGTCGCTTTGTGGTAGCGGAGGCGGACGAGAGCGACGGCTCCTTCCTCAAGCTGTATCCGTATCTTGCTGTAGTAACTAATATTGAAGATGACCATCTGGACCATTACGGTACAGAAGAAAATATATATCAGGCCTTTAAACAGTTTGTCGGCAACATTAAGGAAGGCGGCAAGGCAGTCCTTTGCTTTGATAATGCCAAGGTACGCCGTCTGGCTGCCGAAACTGATAAAGAAGTGATTACCTACGGCGTAGAAGGCGAGGGCGCTGACTACATTGCCCGTGATATTGCCTACGGTGTTGACGGTACCAGCTACAAGCTGTACTATAAGGGAGAATTTGTGACGGAGGTTCATCTGATTGTTCCCGGCAGACATAATGTGCTGAATTCTATGGGCGCGTTTGCTGCTGCACATGAGATGGGCATTGCTACCGACAAGATTCTTGCATCCTTGAAAAAGTTCGGCGGTGCCAAACGTCGTTTTGAAACCAAGGGTAAGGTTAACGGTGTCTGGGTTGTTGATGATTATGCGCATCATCCGACAGAAATCGGCGTAACGCTGAAGGCTGCCAGACAGACAAAGCCGGAGCGTCTGCTGTGCGTGTTCCAGCCGCATCGCTACACCCGTACCAAGCTGCTGTTCTCCGAGTTCTGCGAATGCTTTAAGGATTGCGATGAGCTGATTCTGACTGACATTTATGCAGCCAGCGAGGAAGCAATTCCCGGCGTGAGCAGCATGCATTTGGCAGAGGGTATCAAAGCAGCGACCGGTCAGGAGGTGCTGTATATCGGCAAGCTGACCAAGGCTGAAGAATACCTGGAGCGCGTTGTACGTCCCGGCGATCTGGTGATGACCATCGGTGCCGGTGATGTGTTTAAAATTGGAGAAGAATTAGTTAGGGAGTTGGAAAGAAATGCAGATTAATAAGCAGGATGTTGTTGCTGTTGTTTTAGGCGGGCCTTCCTCTGAGGCCGAAATTTCGCGTGTTACCGGCGGCGCTATTGCGAACGCACTGCGCGAAAAGGGCTATAATGCCAAGGAAGTTGAGCTGAATCCGTCTAATCTGATTAACGAGCTGCGTGATATGAACGCTAAGGTAGTATTTAACGCCGTTCATGGTATGTACGGTGAGGATGGCCGTTTGCAGAGTATTCTGGAGGCAGCAGGTATTCCTTATACCGGCTGCGGCGTACTGGCAAGCGCTGTTTCTATGGATAAATCCGCTACGAAGCGTTATCTGCAGTCTGCAGGCATTCCTACCGCACCCTGCATGATTATCAACAAGCGTGATGCAGGTGATTTGCAGACGCTGGCAGAAAAAATTATTTCCGAGTTCGGTCTGCCCGTAGTTATTAAGGCAGCAACTCAGGGCTCCAGCATCGGCGTGGTAATTCCCAAGACTGCACAAGAGGTTGTGCCTGCACTGGAGGAAGCCTTCAAGTATTCCGAAAATGTGCTGGCAGAAAAGTGCATCAAGGGCAAGGAGCTGACGATTTCTATTATGGAAGAGAACGGCGAGCCTAAGCCGTTGCCGGTTATCTGGATTGCACCGCATTCCGGAGCCTATGACTTCCATTCCAAATACACCAAGGGTGCTACGGATTACCACTGCCCGGCACCGTTTGATGAGAAAACTACTGCCTATATCCAAAAAATTGCCGTAGAAACCTACAAGCTGCTGGGCCTTTCCGGTGTAGCGCGTGTAGATGCTATGCTGGGTGATGAGGATGGTGTTGCTTATGTACTGGAAGCAAACACTGTTCCCGGCATGACGGCAACCAGCCTGGTTCCGAAGGCTGCTGCTGCTGTAGGCATCAGCTTCCCGGAGCTCTGCGAGAAAATTTTACTGAGCGCTAAATAAAAATGTTTTACAAGGAGCCAAAGGAGGTGCAGCATGGATTCATCGCAGACTATACGCGAACAACTGCGCAAACGCAGACGCCGGAAATTCTGGCACATGGTGCGCCTGCTGGTATCCACGGCTATACTTGCTGTAACCTGTACATATGTCTGGCGCTATGTGCATAATCCTGCGTTTGCCTTTGGAAACGTCAGCATTCACGGAAGCAGTCAGCTGACGGAGGCGGAGGTTATCTCGCTTGCAGGCTGCGGGCAGGGACCATTGAATCTTTTCAATGCCAGCTCCGGCCGTCTGCGGGAGGCTTTGCTGCATGATGTCCGCTTTAAGAATGCAGAGGTGGCTTACCGCTTTCCGGCAACCTTGCAGGTGAGCGTAGAGGAACGGCAACCGGCGCTTTATGTTGCCAATTCCTATCACAGCTATCTGAAGGTGGATTATAACGGCGTTGTTCTTAGTGTGACAACTACTATTCCGGATGCTAAGGCTCCTGTGCTGGCCGGCATAAAATGCGGTAATCTTTATCTGGGCGATAAGGTTGCCAATGCCGGTGTGCTGCAGATTCTGCAATTTTTGCAGCAGCTGACGCCGGAAGCACTGCAGCGTATCGGTGAAATTGCCGTTGATGATAAGCAGGATGTTAAGCTGCAGCTGAGCGGCAGCTTTCCGGTGCGTTTGGGCAGGGTGCAGGAGGTATCACAGAAGGCTTCTGTGTTTATGACTGTGTTCAACGAGATTAAAGATAAAAATATTAAGGCTGAATATATTGATTTGACCTTCGGTAAGCCATATATCAAGCTTTTGCCAAAATAAATTGCTGTTAACTTGTTATAGCTGCAATGCTGTTGCAGCTGATGTCACAGTGAGGGTGAGATAATGAAAGAAATTTTTACTATGGATTTAAAGGGCAAGCTGTTGATTGCCGTGGTATTCATGGTGTTGGGATTTATGCTTTCGGTACAGTATAAAACTACAGAGCTCCAGCGTAATGTGCGTATGGACCGCGTAGAGGATTTGTCGGAACGCCTGAAGGTTATGGAAGCCGAGAACAAGCAGCTGCTGACAGAGCTGGAAACCTTGCGAGCAGGTGCTGCCAAGGATCCTGCTGATGACCGTATGAAGCTGATGGCAGGCACGACTGACGTAGAGGGCGAAGGCATTGAGATATTGCTGGACGACAGCAATATTGCCAAAAAGTCCGGCGAAAATCCTAATTTGTACATCATTCATGATGAAGATTTGCTGCGTGTGCTCAACGAGCTGCGCGCTGCCGGTGCGGAAGCAATTTCTGTCAACGATCAGCGCATTGTGGCTATGAGCGAGATTCGTTGTGCAGGACCTACTATTTCGGTAAACAATGTCCGCAGTGCTCCGCCTTATGTTATCAAGGCTATAGGCGCTCCTAAAACTCTGAGCAGTGCTCTGCGTCTGCGTGGCGGTGTTGTAGAAACCTTTGAGTTCTGGGGCATTCAGGTAAAAATCAAGACTGTTGAAAAGCTGCATATTCCGGCGCTGAAGGCACCGCGCAGCTTTGAATACGCTAAGACAGTGGAAAGCAAGGAGGCAGCGAAATGATTGGATTTGCATTTGCCGGCCTTTTGCTTGGTCTTATACTTGGTGTTTACTGTCCTTTCAGAGTGCCACCCGAATACGCACGTCTGCTTGCCGTAGCTGTTATGGCAGGTATGGATGCAGTGCTGGGCGGTGTACGTGCTTCACTTGAAGGCAATTATGATACTCAGGTATTCATTTCCGGATTCTTTATCAATGGTATTCTGGCTGCCTTTTTGTGCTATGCAGGTAATTTGATCGGTATCGATTTATATCTGGTAGCGGTACTGATTTTCGGTATGCGTATTTTCCAGAATTTGGGAATTATCCGTCGCCTTTATATGGGCAAATAAGTGTCCTGTCTGAAGATGAAGAAAAAAATTCATTAATAAGCAGGAAAATAGCACTTTCATGTTGAACAATATAAAAATGATTTTTTTATAAATAAGCTACCCAAAGCTAAGGGGGACGTAGAATATGTTTGATGACGTAGAGACAACCTTTGAACCGTTGGCCAATATTAAAGTAATTGGTGTCGGCGGTGGCGGCAATAACGCCGTAAACCGTATGATCGACGCCGGCGTAAGCGGCGTAGAATTTATTGCAGTGAACTGCGATAAGCAGTGCCTGATGCTTTCCAAGGCAGAAAAACGCATCCAAATCGGCGAAAAGCTGACTAAAGGTCTGGGTGCAGGCGCAAACCCTGAAATCGGCGAAAAAGCTGCCGAAGAATCCCGTGACCAGATTCTGGAATCCCTGAAGGGTGCAGATATGGTATTTGTTACCGCAGGTATGGGCGGTGGTACCGGTACCGGTGCTGCGCACGTTGTTGCGGAATGTGCCAAAGAAATCGGTGCGCTGACTGTCGGCGTTGTAACCAAACCCTTTGGCTTTGAAGGTCCTCGCCGCATGAAGCAGGCTGAGGCAGGCATTGTCAACCTGAAGGAAAAGGTTGATACCCTGGTAACTATTCCTAACGACCGTTTGCTGCAGATTATCGAAAAACGTACCTCCATGCTGGAAGCATTCAAAAAGGCCGATGACGTATTGCGTCAGGGCGTTCAGGGCATTTCCAACTTGATTGCTGTTCCCGGTCTTATTAATGTTGACTTCGCCGATGTCAAGACTGTTATGTCTAATGCAGGCAGCGCTCTGATGGGCGTTGGTACCGCTAAGGGCGAAGGCGGCGGCAAGGCTGCAGCCGAAGCTGCAATCAAGAGTCCGTTGCTGGAGGCATCTATCGACGGTGCCCGCGGCGTACTGATTAATGTTATCGGCGGCAAGGAGCTGTCCCTCTTTGACGTTAACGAAGCTGCCAATATTGTCAATGAAGCAGCTGATCCCAATGCAGTGGTTATTTTCGGCGCTGTTATTGATGAAAGCCTCAATGACGAAATCCGTGTTACGGTTATCGCAACAGGCTTTGAGAAAAAATCTCCTGTTACCAAAAATACAGTTGGCGGTCCGGCATCTATCAACCGCAACAACAGCGGTATTATCAAGAATTTCTCCGATTCTAACGAAATTCCGCCATGGCTGCGTCACTGATTGAAAGGAAGGCAGTAATATGAAGTGCCCGTTTTGCTCCCACAGAGACAGCCGTGTTATCGACAGCCGTGCTGTAGAGGAAGGCTGTTCTATCCGTCGCAGACGTGAATGCCCTAATTGCGGCAAACGCTTTACTACATATGAAAAATATGAGGAAACTCCGCTTGTTGTCAGCAAGAAGGATGGCCGTCGCGAGCTTTTTGACGGTAAAAAGCTGTTGGCAGGTCTTTTGAAGGCTTGTGAGAAACGCCCGGTTCCTTATGAAAAGATTAAAGAGATTGCCGACAGCATCGAGCGAGAGCTGCGAATGAGTGCGGATGCGGAAATTCCCAGCGCCCAGATCGGTGAGCTGGTTATGAAGTATTTGGAGCAGACAGATCAGATTGCTTATGTACGCTTTGCTTCCGTATATCGTCAGTTTGCTGACGTGCGTAATTTTATGCAGGAGCTGGAACGCATCATGCAGAAATCTAAAGACGCAAAATAGAGGTGCAAAATATGAAGAAGTATTTACTGCTTACTTTAACGGCTCTTATGCTGGTGGCCGGCTTCAGCGGCTCGGCTTTGGCTAAGGAAAGACTCTTTACGTTTTCCAATAACAATAACGGAGCTGTGAAAGAGGTTAATTATTATCTGGATAATGGTGCCAAGGTTGTGTTTATGGACACAGCGGCGAAAACCACGGACAGCACGGTGATTATCACTGTAGTGCTGGATATCCCCGAAGGTGTGGCAGCATATCAAAAGTAAATAGCAAAAGGGTGCCGCAGGCACTTGCGAAGGGAGACGGCATTAGCCGTCTCTTTTGGTATTAGAGATAAAAGGAGCGGTTTTGATGCAGGATTTTATCATTACGCAAAAAAATAATATCTGGTGGGGAATGTTCCCTCGTTTGACGCAGGCCGGCTTCGGTAATGCCTGCAGCTGTCGTCTGCATGGTGAAAGCTCCCTGGTGCCGGGAACACTGAATCTGGCTTTGCATGTTGGTGACGATGCAGATCTGGTACTGCAGAACCGTCGCCTGTTTGCGCAGGCTCTAGGTTTGGACGCATCAAAATTTACTACCTGCGAGCAGGTGCATGGTAGTAATGTTGCTGTTGTAGATGAAGCCTTGGTCGGCGCCGGTGCGACAGCGCTTGCAGATACGATTAAGGATACGGATGCTTTGGTTACGAATCTGGCGAATGTACCGCTGCTGCTGTTCTTTGCAGACTGCGTGCCGCTGCTTTTCGCCGACGAGCGCCAAGGCGTGTGCGCTGTGGCGCACGCAGGCTGGCGTGGTACGGTAGCACAGATTGGGCGCAAAACTGTAGAAGCTATGCAGCAATCCTTCCGCTCCCGTCCCGAAGATATCGTTGCTTCTATCGGTCCTTCTATCGGCCAATGCTGCTACGAGGTAGACGATTTTGTGCGCGGCAAGGCTGCAGGCTACGAGCAGTTCTTTGCGCCACGAGCAGAAAAGCCCGGCAAGTATCTGCTGGATTTATGGGGCTATAACAGCCAAGTGCTGCTGGACGCAGGATTAAAGGCGGAGAATATTCTTACTGCCGGTGTCTGCACGGAGCATAACCATGAAATGTTCTGCTCCTACCGCGCGGAGCAGGGAAAAACCGGTCGCATGGGAGTGTGCCTGTACAGAATGTCTGCCGGGAAAAATGCGTAAGTACTGAGCGTGCGTAGAACTTACAGTTAACGTTAACTTAGAAGATTTAGAAAGTACGATAAGAAAATGCGTTAAGAAATGCTTCTTGTAACGCTAAATAATACGAAAAGAGTGAGTGAAGATGCTGAAGGATACCTTTACATTTCAAGGACCGTTAGGGGAAATAGAGTGTGTTGTAGAACCGAATCGGAGTGAGAATAATGCTGTACTCGTTATGGCGCATGGCTTCCGCGGCAGCCGTGACAGCGGCGGACGCGCTGCAGGAGTGGCGCAACAGGCTGCTGCACACGCTGCCGTAGTGCGCTTTAACTTTACGGGTACGCAGATAATTTCGCGTCAGGTAGAGGAGCTGCATGCCGTACTGGCGGAGGTACGCCGCAGGCAGCCGGGCTGCAGGCTGTTTCTTTTGGGACGCAGCTTGGGCGGTGCTGCATCCATCATTACTGCGGCTCAGGACGGAGCTCTCGCCGGACTGATTTTGTGGGCGACGCCTAACGACCTGCGATTTACCTTCCGTTACGTGATGATGGAGGATGAATACCGCCGTCTGGACAGCGGTGAAACGCTGCACTTTAACGATGAGCGCGGCGAATGCGACCTGACGCCGGATTTTCTGACGGACTTCGACCAATACGATCTGCCTGCACTGCTGCAGAAGGCACAGCCTTTGCCCGTGCTTGTGCTGCATTGCAGCGCGGATGAGGTGGTGCTGGCTGAGCAGGGGCAGCGCAACGCCGCAGCCGTCGGCGAGGCGGCAGAGCTGCATATCTTTGCAGGCGGCGACCACAGCTTTACGCAGTACAGTGAGCAGGCAGGCGCGTTGCTGAGCGATTGGCTGGGCAAACGCTTGAAATGCGGCGCTTGTTAGTTGTATAATATACTTGAGTAATTATATCCTTTTCTATGGGAGGAAAGAGCATGAAGAAATTGTTAATAATCTGCCTGATGCTGGTGTGCGCGCTGGTACTTACAGCCTGCGGTCAGGAAAAGCAGGAGCAGGCGCCGAAGGCAGAGCCTGCGACGGCTGTTTTCAATACGAGCATGGGCGATTTTGAGGTGAAGCTGGCAACAGACTATGCACCGGAAACGTCAAAGAATTTTATTACACTTGCAGAAAAGGGCTTCTATAACGGTCTTATTTTCCACCGTGTAATCGATAACTTTATGATTCAGGGCGGTGACCCTGCCGGCAACGGTACCGGTGGCCCCGGCTACACCATTAAGGATGAGTTCAGCAGTAAGCTACTGCATGACGGCCCCGGTGTAATTTCTATGGCCAACCGCGGTCCGAATACCGGCGGCAGCCAGTTCTTTATCACCCTGCGTGAAACTAAATGGCTTGACGGTAAGCACGCTGTTTTCGGCAAGGTAAGCAAGGGCATGGATGTTGTTTATAAAATCGGCAAAACAGCAACAGATTCCAATGATAAACCGTTGGAGCCTGTAATCATTAAGAAGGTTACGATAGAAAAACGTTAACACCCCTTTTAAAACAGGTAGGAGGAAATTGCTTGGCTAGTGAAGAAGAAAAAATGCAAGGTATACTGGAAACCGTTGACCAGCAGGAAATGGTTGGCATTTGCGGACGTAATGATGAGTTTTTGCGTATAATCCGCAGTGCTTTTGACTGTACAATCGTAGCGCGCGGCAATCAGATTAGCATGAGCGGGCGTGCCGAAGAGGTGGCACTGCTGGAACAGCTGCTGCAGGAGCTGCTCTTTTTGTACCGTCAGGGACTGCCGCTGACGACGCATGATGTGCGCTACAGCATGTATATGGTGAAGGCTGGTAAGCTGGAAAGCCTGCACCGCATGTACGCTGACACGATTATCGTCAATAACCGCGGCCGTCAGGTAAAGGCTAAGACCTTGGGACAGTGGCAATATGTGGAAACGATCCGTCATAACTATATCACCTTGGGCATCGGACCTGCAGGCACAGGCAAAACCTACCTGGCGGTGGCGCTGGCAGTAGCGGCGCTGAAGAAAAAAGAGGTAGAGCGTATTATCTTGACGCGTCCTGCGGTAGAAGCAGGCGAAAAGCTGGGCTTTTTGCCGGGTGATATGCAGGATAAGGTAGACCCGTATCTGCGTCCTCTTTATGACGGCCTGTATGATATGCTGGGAACGGAAACCTTCCAAAAGTATCTTACCAAGGGTACGATTGAGGTTGCACCGCTGGCATACATGCGCGGACGCACGCTGAATGACGCCTTCATCATTTTGGACGAGGCGCAGAATACTACGCCGGAGCAGATGAAGATGTTTCTGACACGCTTTGGCTTTGGCAGTAAGATGGTTATTACCGGCGATATCACGCAAATAGATTTGCCGGGCGGCAAGAACAGCGGCCTGAAGGACGCTGCGCGTATTCTGGGAAATGTTCCGGGAATCGGCGTGATAAAGTTCAGCGAGCAGGATGTTGTGCGCCACGAAATCGTGGGTTCCATCATCAAGGCTTATGAACGCTTTGAAAAACAAAAAGAAAAATATAACGGAGAAAAACAAGCATGATAATTAATTTGGAAAATGACCAGCAGAAGCTAGAGCTTTCCGCGCAGGTGCTGGAGCGCCTCCAGGAGGGCTTGCAGGCAGTAGCACGCTTGAATGAGCTGCCGGAGGAGTCCGAGGTTGATGTAACTATTGTCGACGATGAGGAAATCCATGCGCTGAACCGTGAGTATCGCGGTATGGATAAGCCTACCGACGTTTTGAGCTTTGCGCTGGACGAGGACTGCGAGGATGAAGATGAGCCGGAGCTGATTGGCGGACCAGAGGAGCATCTTTTCGGTGATATCATCATTTCGGCGGAAACAGCATTGCGTCAGGCAGAGGAATACGGGCACGGCCTGGAGCGCGAAATGACGTATCTGGCAGTACACGGCATGTTCCATCTGTTGGGCTATGACCATATGACGGAGGAGGATAAGGCTGAAATGCGTGCGAAAGAGGAGGAAGCTCTGCGTGCGATTAACCTTTCCGAAGAATATTTTGACCATCCCACAGGCATTCATTGATGCTTAATGCACAATTATTTATAACTAACCTGTAAAAAACATAGGAGGTGCTTTCCATGAAAGACGTAAAACTGAATGAATTATCCCCGGCTTGGCGCGAATTGTACGATGCAGCGGTTGCTGCCCGTAAGAATGCTTACATTCCTTATTCCAACTTTGCTGTAGGTGCGGCTGTGCGCTGTGCCAACGGAAAAATCTATGGTGGCTGTAATGTGGAAAACGCTTCCTATGGACTTTGTGTCTGCGGTGAGCGTAACGCTATTTTCCACGCTGCATGCGCCGGTGAGCGTGAGATGACAGAGCTGTGCGTAGTTGCAGATACCTCCGGCCCCGTTTCTCCCTGCGGTGCCTGCAGACAGGTAATGCGCGAGTTTGGTATCCAGACCGTGATTTTGGCAAATATGAAGGGTGACTTTAAAATTACCACGGTAGAAGAGCTGCTGCCGTATGGTTTTGAATTATGATAACAGGAGCTGATTAAGATAAAGAAGGTAAACAACGAAGAAGCTAAACATTATGCCGGCTTTGTGGCAATGGTGGGACGTCCGAACGTGGGCAAGTCCACTCTGACAAACAGTCTGATCGGTGAGAAAATCGCCATTATGTCCGACAGACCGCAGACAACCCGCAATAAGATTATGTGCATCATGAATACTGATAATGCGCAGATTATGTTTCTTGATACACCGGGCATTCATAAGCCGCAGCACAAGCTGGGCGAATACATGGTGCGCACGGCAGAAAGCACGCTGCAGGAGGTTGACGTTGTCCTCTTTGTAGTGGATGCAACCGAAAAACGCGGCGCAGGCGAGGATTATATCCTGAACCTGCTGCAGAAGGTAAAAACACCGGTAATTCTGGTAGTAAATAAGATTGACAAGCTGGCAGATAAGCAAAAGCTGTTCCAGATTATGGAAGGTTATAATAAGCTGTATAAATTTGCGGCGATTGTACCTGTTTCCGCATTGAATGACAGCGAATTCCCCGGACTGGTGCAGGAAATCACTAAGCATCTGCCGGAGGGACCGGCGTACTTCCCGGAGGATATGATTACCGACCAGCCGGAGCGCGTGATTGCCGCTGAAATGATCCGTGAGAAGGTATTGCGCCTGACGCGTGATGAAATTCCCCATTCCGTAGCGGTTGAGGTGGACGAATTCAAGGAGCGCGACGAAGAAAACGTTTATATCAGAGCAACAATTTTTGTAGAGCGTGAATCGCAAAAGGGCATTGTTATCGGCGCTAAGGGCAGCCTGCTGAAGAAAATCGGCCAACAGGCGCGTGCTGATATCGAAAACCTGCTGTACTGCAAGGTCTTTTTGGATTTATGGGTTAAGGTTAAGGCTGACTGGCGTAACAAGGATAAAGCCTTGAAGCAGCTTGGCTACAAGGAGTGAGGACTTATCAACTTTTTTCGGAAACTGATTGATTTCTGGCATAGGCTGCCGCTTGCCTGGCATTACCTGAAAACAGGCACCTGGCACAAGGAGGGCAGTGCCAGCAGTGAGGACGAGCTGCGCCAGCTGGTGAGTGCCAGCGAGCGCCACGGCCAAATTGACCATGTCGAGGGCAGCATGATCGGCAATGTTTTTGACTTTGCTGACCGTGTGGCGCGCGAGGTCATGGTGCCAAGACAGGATATGGTATGCCTGTTTTTGGATGATACGCTGGCAGAAAATATGGCTGTTGTGCGCAGCAGTCATCATACGCGCTATCCGCTCTGCATGGAGGACAAGGATCAGGTGGTGGGTACGCTGCATGTGCGCGACCTGCTGAAGATTAAGCCGGGGCAGACTACATTTGACCTGCGCCGTCTGATGCGTCCGATTGTCGTTATTCCGGAGGCTATGCCGGTGCCGAAGGCCTTGCACCTGATGCAGCAACGTCATGTGCAGATGGTGCTTGTGGCAGATGAGTACGGTGGTACTGCAGGCCTGATTACGATGGAGGACCTCGTAGAGGAAATCGTCGGTGATATTCAGGACGAGCATGAAGCGCAGGAGCCGCCGGACGTGTTGCAGCTTCCCGATGGCAGGATTGAATTTGATGGCATGGTGCTGCTGGACGATGTGGCAGAGCAGCTGCCGATTGTATTTGATGATCCTGAGGAGGATACTATCGGCGGTTATGTGTTCGGTCTGCTGGGGCGCAAGCCTGAAATTGGCGATGTTGTGGAAATTTCCGGCTATAGCTTTAAGGTGCTGCGCACGGAGGGCTTTCGTGTAGTGCGCGTGCTGGCTACGAAGCTGCCGCAGGAGCAAAAGCAGAAGGAAGAACAACAGGATGAGTGAGTCGCAAAGGGAGCTTTTGGCAGATGATGCGCTTGTTTTACATGTAAAAAACTGGCAGACGGCTGATAAATATGCGGTCTGCTTTACGAAGGAGCATGGCAAGCTGCGCTTTATCGCCTATGGTGCCCGCTATGAAAAAAATATACATGGCAGATTGCTGCAGCCCTTTGCCAATCTGCATATTGAGGTTCAGCAGGGACAGAAGATAGACAAGCTGCGCAGCTGTGAACTTTTGCAGATGCCCAAGTCTATGGATATGCAGCAGATGGCTTATGCGGCGGTAGCGTCGGAGCTTACTGCCGTACTGACGGAGGACAGAGTGCCGCAGCCGGAGCTTTATGAAATGCTGGGCGCTGCCCTGGCGGCGCTGATGCAGCGCAATCCGCGTCTGGTTGTTTTGTCCTATGCTATAAAACTGCTGGCGGCTACTGGCTTTGCGCCGCAGCTTACGCATTGCGTGCATTGCGGTGAGGCTGTGACGGCGCAGAAGGATGCGTGGTTCAGTCCGCTGCAGGGCGGGCTTATCTGCAGCAGCTGCAAAAGTAGCTATAACGGTGACGGCTTGGAGCCGTGCAGTGCGGAAACATGCGAGCTGTGGCAGTGGCTGGCGCAGCTCGATTACGAGCAGCCGGCGCCCTTTAGGGTGCGAGGCGGTGCGCTCATGGAGCTGGAAAAAATTCTCTTCAAGTTTATCTTCTTTCAGACAGATAAGCCGTTGAACAGCTTAAACTTTTTGAGTCAGCTGCAGCTGTGAGGCTGCGGCGGAGGCGCTTAATTGAAGAACGTAAACAAAAAACGCTAAAGGCATGCGAAAGTCTTTAGCGTTTTTTGCATGCAAAAAGTCCGCTCACATGGAGCGGACGGAGTAAAGGCTATCTTGGGTATTTTACGCAAATGCTTTGTTTGAAGCATAACGCGGGAGAATTTTTACGTCAGAGAGGAAGTATCTTTATCCTCAACCTTCAGAAAGATTTTGTTGACGTATTGCTCGCAGTCGCAGGAGAACCAATGATTTTCCAGAGGCAGGATATAAATATTGCCAACAGGCTCCAAATCATTGATCTGCAGAAAGTGTTCTATACGTTTGGACAGCTTGGCGGCGTTTTCGCAGAAGGTGCCGGAAAAAATGATTTCCAGATACAGGCCTGCGGGCAGCGTCATTTTGATGGACTGCCGATGCTTGGTGGCGCTGGTGACGCAGGAAAAATATGCCTGTGAACGTTGAAATTCATGCGTTTTAAAAAAGCTCTCCTGATCCAAAACCCAACCGGCATGATTAGGCAGTGCTCCCTTGTGATGCGCGCGTCTTTGCCCATGGCGTGCAAATTTGGTAATGCGGCTTTTGCCGTCATCACTTTCCGCAAGCGGCGTCAGACGCAGCAGACGGTCAGTTTGCCAGCTGAGCGTCAGATGACGGCAGGGATTAAGCTCCTTGACGTGCATATCCTCCTTGATGCGCTCGATGGTGTCGCAGATTTCCTGATTGTTGTGGATGATTGCCTGACATTCAGCTGTTTTTTCCTGCAGCAGCTGCAGAAAATGCTCCTTGCTGCGGTCCGCCAGATATTTTTTGATATTGGCGATGCTGATATCCAGCGCACGCAGGTTGACGATTATCTCCAAATCCAGAAATTGCTGGATAGAATAATTGCGGTAGCCATTTTCACTGACAAAGTCCGGTGAAAGCAGGTTAACCTTGTCGTAGTAGAGCAATGACTGCTTAGATATATTAAAAATTGCTGCCAGCTCGCCGGCAGTAAAGTACTTTCGTTTGTCTTTATTAATCATAATTGTTCCTCATAAGCTTGACTATAATACTAGTATATAGTTTAATATTAAAAGGAGTAATATCACTTCTTTTTATCTAGTAAATTATATCATATTTTCCTTGCTAGTTGAATAGAAGTTTTTGAGTATAGGATGGAGGTCAACGTCTAATGAAAAAAATTGCGATTTATGGTAAGGGCGGTATCGGCAAATCCACAACAACATCAAATCTGTCGGCTGCATTCAGCGAGGAAGGTCTTAAGGTTTGTCAGATCGGCTGCGATCCGAAAAATGATTCTACCAGACTTTTGCTGGGACGCATCTGCAGCCAGACTGTGCTTGATATGGTGCGCGATAATGATGAGGTTGCGGCAGAGGATATTGTTCATACAGGCTATAACGGCATCAAATGCGTAGAGGCCGGCGGTCCTGAGCCTGGTGTAGGCTGTGCGGGCCGCGGCATTATCGTAGCTTTGGAAAAGCTGCGTTCATTGGAGGTGCTGACGGACGAGGACCTGATTATGTATGACGTTTTAGGTGACGTAGTATGCGGCGGTTTCGCTGTGCCTATCCGCGAGGGCTATGCAACCGATATATATATTGTTTCTTCCGGCGAGCTGATGAGCCTGTATGCTGCCAACAATATCGCCAAGGGCGTTAAACGCTTTGCTATGCGCGGCGGTGTGCGTTTGGGAGGTATCATCGGCAACGGTCGTAATACACCTAACGAGCAGCAGCTGCTGCAGGAATTCGCCAAACGCCTGCACACTCAGCTGATTGCCTTTATTCCGCGTGACGTTATTGTCAATAAGGCGGAAAACAATCGCCAGACAGTGCTGCAATATGCACCGGAAAGCGCTCAGGCTGGTGTTTACCGCAAGCTGGCGCATGATATCTGGCATAATGAAAACATGGCTATTCCTACGCCGATGAGCTTTGAGGAGCTTGAAAAGCTGGTGGCCGAATATGGCAATTAAAACAAGACGTTTTTACAGCGCACGCAAAAGCTGCAGCTGCAGCATGCCTGGCGTGTGGCGCGCTGTTGCCTACATGGACGGCGCTGTAGTAGTTTTTCACAGCCCGCGTGCCTGTGCTCATGTAGCACGCACGATGGATATCAATTCCCAATACCGCACACTTTCCGAGAATGAACGTGAGCAATGGGGCTCCGTGCCGCTGCTGAGCAGCCAGATGCAGGAAAAGGACGCAATTTTCGGCGGTGTGGCGCGTTTGGAAAAATGCCTGCGCTTTGCCATTGAAACATATAAACCCAAGTGCCTGATGATTGCCAATTCCTGCGTGGCCGGTGTTATCGGTGACGATGTGGAATCGGTGGCACGCGAGGTGGAGGAGGAATATAATGTTCCTATTCTGACTGTTGAATGCTGCGGTTTTTTGGGTGCGGAATATTATGACGGATATTTTGAAATTACGCAGAAGCTGTTGGAGCGCTTTGTGAAGCCTTGCGCCAAGCAAAAGGACAGTGTATTGCTTTTAGGTGATAACGGCGGCCCGTGGGGCCATTACGCAAAAGAGGTTACGCGTATTCTGCAGGAATTCGGTGTGAAGGTCATCGGTCAGTTCCCTGGCTATATGGCTATGGATGAGCTGGAAAAGGTGGCAGCCGCCGAATATGCGGTTGTGCTTGGCGGCCGCGGGCAGACGCATATCGGCTTGCGTAAGGTTGCAGAGCAGCTGCAGGAAAAATACGGCACACATTATCTGGCCGATATTTATCCTGTCGGTTGGCAGGAAACGCAGGACTGGATTATGAGCATCGGCCGTATGCTGGGGCGCGAGCAGCTGGCACAGCAGGTGCTGGCAGCAGAGCAGCAGCGCTTAGATGAGCAGCTGCAGCGTTTTTTGCCGGTGACTGAGGGCAAGAAGACGGTGCTGTGCATCGGCCGTATCCTGAGATATTTTCATCCGGGGAATATCCTGCAGACCATCAAGCTTTTGCGCTTGAATCTTACCGGCATTATTCTCTTGGATTCCTATGACGGTGATGAGCGCGAAGCGATGCTGAAGGTTGTGCAGGAAAAAAGCGATGTGCCTGTTTATACTACGGCGGAGGGTGAAAAGCTGGTAGCAGATGCAGACATTGTGCTGACAACGCACGAACTGCAGAATAAGGAGGCACGCCAGATTTTCCTGCCGATGCTGCCGCAGGTTGCCGTTGCCGGTGAGGTCAAGATGATGCAGGGAATCTATCAGAGCCTGTGCAGCAGGCTGAAGGGAGGCGTGCGCTATGTCTGAAAAGCAAGGTTGGGGCAATATCTGCGAGCGTGTGGATACCTGTGCGCTGACAGGTGCAGGTGCCTTTTTTGCTGCTATTGATAAGAGTGAGGTTTTGATTAACGGACCATTGTGGTGTTATTTTTATGCTCTTCGACATCTGGAAAAGGCGCGTCCCGATATGTATACGCGCTTTTACGGCTCACAGCCTGATAATAACGCTGTTATTTATGGCTCCGAGGAATATGTAACGCAGGAACTGCGGCGCATGCTGGAGGATGGTCATAAGCCTTCGGTACTGCTTTTGGAAAGCAGCTGCTCGCTGAGCTTAATCGGTGATGATCTGGCAGGCATGGCGCGCAAGCTGCAGCTGCCGTTTCCGGTAGTTACGCTGGACAGCGGCGGTATGGTCGGCGGCTTTGCCGAAGGATACGCCAAGGCTGCCAAGAAGCTGTTTGCGCAGCTGTTGCCACAGACTGCGACAGCAAAGCCCTTGGCTGTCAATATTTTAGGACAATCGGAATTTTATCTGCAAGGTGTTGCCGATACGCAGGAAATAAAACGCTTACTGCAGCTGGCAGGCTATAAGGTGCTGTGCACTCCCGGCTGCGAATGCACGTTGGAGGAGCTGCAGAAGCTGCCGGAGGCTGCGCTGAACATTGTTACGAATGCGGAGCTGGGTTTGCCGCTTGCCGAATATCTGCAGAAAAAATACGGCACGCCGTATATTTTTGCCGGTCTGCCTTATGGGGTGCAGGGAACGCTGCGCTGGTTGCAGCAGATAAATGCGCAGCTGCCGGCTCCTGCGTTGGATAAGGTGACGGCAGAAGCACAGGCGCGGGATAATTATTTGCTGAGCCGTAATAATGAAGCCATTGCGCTTTGGGGCAGCATGTGGTTTGATAACGTGCTCGTCAGCGCGCCTGCTACACAGGCGCTGTGCCTCGCACAGACGCTGCGCACGGAATGGACCGATATCGGCAGTCTGACTGTTATCTGCCAGCAACCGCTCAAAGATGCGCCTGACTGCGACACTGCAGAGGCGATTTACACTGTCGGCGTGGACGATGCTGCCATCAGCGAATATTTTAAAACCTGTGACAATGTACTGCTGCTGGCAAGCAGCAGCGAAAGCTCGGTTCTTTATCGCAGAAAGCAGTGCAGCTTTGATGCCTGCAATATCTGCTATCCTACGAATGATGAGGTGTTTATTACCAAGCAGCCGATGGTAGGCCTGCAGGGCAGTGCTTACATGCTGGAGCGACTGTGGAATTGCTTTATCCGCAGGAAAAAGAATAAAGTATAGTAGGTGGTCTATGAAAAAGCTATTGATGATTATAAGCCTGTTGCTTTTGGTATTTACTGCAGGATGCAGTAAGCAGCAGGCTGCCGATGTTCCTGCTTCGCCGGCGGCGGATGTGGCCTATAGCGTTACGGACGATGCCGGAAGGACGCTGCACTTTGAGCATAAGCCGCAGCGGATAGTTTCGCTTACCTATGGTACGGATGAAATACTTACCGATTTAGTTGACATAAAACGTATTATGGCCTACAGCCGTTGGGCAGGCGACAGCGAAATCAGCTTTATCACCAAGGAGCAGGCCTATACTGTAGGACGCAAGGTGCCGGAAAATACGGAAGCTGTTTATGCATTGCAGCCTGACCTTGTTGTTGTTTCGACTGCTACCTCAAGTGATTTGGTCCGCAGTCTGGAGGGCTTGGACGTACCGGTTTATATAGCGCGCAGTCCGCATAATTATCAGGAGATGTGCGACAAAATCCGCGGTATCGCTGCAGCGGTGGGCGAAAAGCAGCAGGGGGAGCTGATGGTGCAGAAGATGGATACGCACCTGCAGCAGCTGCAAAAACGCTTACGTCAGATTCCGTCAAGCGAAAGACGCGTTGCTGTAGCCTTTAATTTTACCTCTGCCATGGGGCGTAGAGGAGATTTGCTCGACAGCATGCTGACGATGGCGCATGTAATCAACGGCGCGGCTATTGTTGCCGATGAAAACAAGAGTGAGCATGGTATGCCTGCTATCAGCAAGGAACAGGTGGTACGCATAAATCCGGATATTTTTATGCTGCCGACTTGGAATTATAACAATAAACAGGATGTGCAGGGTTATGCTTATGCCGTAATGAATGACCCCGCTTATCGCGATGTTAAGGCTGTACGCAACAAGCAGATTAAGTTTGTTTCGGACAAATACCGTTATGTTGCCAGCCAGCATATTGTCGATGCTATTGAAAACATTGCGCATGCTGTATATCCGGAAATTTTTTGAGGAAGTGTGTTTGTAGATGATTATTAAACGTGAACGGAGTCCATTGGCTATTATTCTATTAGCAGTTCTCTTAGTTGTTATTGCCTGTGTATCTCTGACCTTCGGTCAGATAGATGTGCCTGTGGGCAAGGCGTTGGCGGTTATCGGCGCTCAGCTGAATCTGCCGGGCTTTACCGAGGCTGATTACAGCAGGGAGCAGCTTGCTGTTATCTGGTATATCCGCCTGCCGCGTATGCTTGTAGGTGTGCTTGTAGGTGCGGCGCTGGGTATTTCCGGCGCTGTAATGCAGGGCATCTTCAGCAACCCGTTGGCAGACCCCGGTCTTATCGGTATCTCCTCTGGTGCTGCTACCGGTGCGGTGCTTTCTATTGCTTTGGGTGCAGCCTCCGGCAGCATGTTTGCTATGCCGGCCTTTGCCTTTTGCGGCAGTATCTGTGCTGTGTGCCTGACGGTATTTTTGGCGATGCGTAACGGCAAAATACCTGTTATGACGCTGCTTTTGGCAGGCGTTGCCGTGGGTATGCTTTTGGGTGCCATTACCTCCGGTCTGCTTACCTTTATGAACGAGCAGAAGCTGCAGCAATATCTGTTCTGGATGGTCGGCGGTCTTGATTACCGTCGCTGGGAGCACGTATATCTGGCAGTGGGACCTGTGCTGTGCGGCATTATTATTATGTGCCTGCTGGCACGGCACCTGAACATTCTGGTGCTGGGCGAAACGGAAGCTAAAGCTGTTGGTATGCCTGTTACGGCTTTCCGCATGGGTCTGCTTTTCGTAGCGGCCATGACTACTGCTACCTCCGTTTGCGTCAGCGGCAACATCGGGTTTGTCGGCCTGGTTATTCCGCATATGATGCGTATGCTTATCGGTCCTGACCATCGCGTGCTTTTGCCGGCCAGCGCTCTTGGCGGTGCAGCCTTTTTGGTATTCTGCGATTCGCTGGGACGTGTTATTATGCCGCCGGCAGAGGTGCGTGTAGGTATTATGACGGCGTTTTTAGGTACGCCGTATTTCCTGTATCTGCTGCGCAGAATGCAGAAGCAGTTTTTTTAAGATGAGGTAGAAATTATGAAGGTTATTTTCTTGACGAATGTTATTCGCCGCATGGGTATGATGCAGCAGACTATGGAAAAGCTGCAGCAGGAAGGCAAGCTGGATAATGCCTGCGCCTGCCGTTGGATTACCGATGCGACAGTTTGGGATGATAAATGGCAGAAGGAGCTTGCCGGCTCCAAGCTGGTGATTATGAAATGGATGGGTACAGGTCTGGATACACCGTTTCTGCAGCGCTGTGTAAGCTTGCTGAAGCAGTTGCGCCTGCCCTTTTATATTGATGCTGCCGGCAGCAAGGAGGGCGAGCTGGCACAGGGACTGACACCAGAGCAGCTTGCTGTTATCAAAAAATATTGCATGTTCGGCGGCGAAATCAACTATAGCAATCTGTGGTTATATCTGCAGCAGCTGTTGCAAGGTGAGACTATTACAGTCGATGAGCCGAATCCTATTCACTGGTGCGGTATTTATCACCCGCGGGCGAAAAAGGTTTATACCGATTTAGCGGAATACCAGCGTGATTTTTGCGTCAGCGGACGACCGACAGCGGGCATTCTTTTTTACCGCGACGAATGGGTGTGGGGCGATTTGACCTACCAGACTGCGATGGTTGAAGAGCTGGAAGCACAGGGTGTCAACGCTGTCTGCGTTTTCAGCAACGGTATGCCGCTTGAGGAGATGGGCATGCCCAGTCTGACGCAGGTTTTCAACAGCTTCTTCTGCAATGCGGACGGTGTGCCTGCAATCGATGTGCTGTTGAATGTCATGAAGTTTTCCATGACTACCGGCGGTTCGATTAACCTTGATTATCTGAAAAAGTTTAATGTGCCGGTTTTGGCTGCCTATACGACAATTGCGCCCTTTGAGGAATGGAAGGACAGCTTTGAGGGCATGAACGCGATGGAGGTTTCCATCAGCGTTTCTCTGCCGGAATTTGATGGTATTATTCACGGCGTGCCTATAGCACACAAAAAAATTCTGGAAAACGGCGATGTCCGCTATCTGCCTAATATGGAGCGTGTAAAGCGCATGGCCTCCAAGGCGAAGAAGTGGGCGATGCTGCGCCACAAGGCCAACAGCGAGAAGAAAATCGCTATTATTTTCCATAACTATCCGCCGCGTAATTCCAATATCGGCAGTGCTATCGGCTTAGATACAATCGAAAGCATCCGTCGCGTGCTGGCTGCTATGCGCGAGCGTGGCTATAAGGTTGATTGGATTCCGGAGGATACGAAGGAATTTATCAAACAGCTGACAGCCAATGCCACCAATGACCGTAGTATGCTGACGGAAAAGCAGGTTGATGCTGCCTATAAGCTGACGGGAGCAGAATATAGAGAATTCTTTGCGCTGATGGACAAAAAGGTGCAGGAGCAGCTGGTGAAGGACTGGGGCGAAGCGCCGGGTTCTGTTATGGAATATGACGGCGATATCCTGGTACCGGGAACGATGAACGGCAATGTTTTTGTAACCGTGCAGCCGCCGCGTGGCTTTGGCGAGGACCCGGAAAAAATCTACCACGATCCTTACGTTGCACCGACGCATCAATATCTGGCCTTCTACCGTTGGGTACGCGATGTGTGGCAGGCAGACGCTGTTGCGCATATCGGTACGCATGGCAGCCTGGAATGGCTGCCGGGTAAGAACGCCGGCCTTGATTGCAGCTGCTACCCAGATTTGGCGCTGGGAGATTTGCCGAACATTTATCCTTATAACATCACTATTACGGGCGAAGGTATTCAGGCGAAGCGCCGTGGCGCTGCCTGCCTGATTGAGCATCTTCCTGCACCGCAGACACAAGCGGGAGTGTACGACGAGCTGGAGGAGCTGGAAAAGCTCATGGACGAATACGTGCACTTCAGCAGCACGCAGCCGGATAATCTGCCGCGCTTGCAGGAGCTGGTGCTGGCGAAGGTTGCCGAGGCCAACCTGCAGGATGAGGTTACTTACGATGAAGAAAAGCCTTTCGACGAATACGTGATGAATCTGCATAATTACATTACGGATTTGAAGAATATGGAGGTGCACACAGGCCTGCATATTATGGGACAGCCGCCGGAGGATCAGCAGCTGGAGGATTATCTGTGGCTGCTGTTGCGTCTTGATAACGGCAATATCCCCAGCCTGACGCAGGCAATTGCTGCGCTGTATGGCTTTGATTATTACTATCTGCTGGAAAACAGCAGCCTGATATATGAGCCTCTGAATATCACCTATGGTATGCTAATCGACCGTATCGCCAATCAGTGCCGCGAGTTGATTCGCTGCCTGCAGCAGCGTGACTTTGTGAAGGAAGCTGTTGCCGACGCTCTGCAGCTGCCCTGGGTGCAGCAGGCACCGGCGGAAAGCAGAGAAAAGCTGGAAGTGGTCTGCGACTATATTGTAGATACACTTTACCCCAATCTGCTTTTGACGAAGCAGGAAATTACCAATATGCTGCGTGGCTTTGAGGGCGAATATATCGAGCCTGGTCCTAGTGGTGCGCCCTCCAGCGGCGGTGCCGATTTGTTGCCGACAGGCCGCAACTTCTACGGTGTGGACCCGCGCTGTCTGCCGACACCGGCGGCATGGGAGATTGGCAAAACGCTGGGTGACCAGGTTGTAGAACGCTTTATTGCGGAAGAAGGTCATTATCCGGAAAATATCGGTATGGTCTTCTGGTCCGGCGCGAATATGCGCAGTCATGGCCAGTGCATTGCTGAATTCCTCTATCTCATGGGCATCCGTCCTAAGTACCAGAGCGGCAGCCTGCGTGTTAACGGTCTGGAGGTTATTCCGCTGATGGAGCTTAAGCGTCCGCGTATTGACGTTACGGCGCGTATCAGCGGCCTTTTCCGCGATACTATGCCTTCGGTAATGCAAGTGATGGATAAGGCGGTGCTTTTGGCAGCGGAGCAGGATGAGCCTGAGGACTTAAACTTTGTACGCAAGCATATTCAGGAGGACAGCAAGGAGCTGGAGCAGCAGGATGGCATGGAGCACGCTGCTGCATGGCGTCAGGCGGCCTTCCGTGTCTTTGGCGATGCGCAGGGAACCTATGGCGCAGGCGTAGCGGCGCTGCTGGAAAGCAAGAACTGGGAAACCATTGATGATATTGCCGATGTTTACGTGCGTTGGGGCGGTCATGCTTACGGCGGCAAAACTAAAGGTAAATTCCTGCCGCAGCAGTTCCGCAAGCGTATGGGCAGCTTGGATATCACGATTAAAAACGAGGATAACCACGAAACCAATATGCTCAGCAGCGATGACTACAACGCCTACCATGGCGGCATGATTGCTGCAGTGCGTTCGATTAAGGGCAGCGCGCCGCGCTCCTACTGCGGTGACAGCACCGACAGGACGCGCGTAACGATGCACAGCGTACAGGAGGAGGCAAAGCGCTTGTTCCGCAGCGAGGCTATCAATCCCAAGTTTATCAAGGGCATGATGCAGCATGGCTATAAGGGTGCTGCCGATATGGCCAACATGATTGCGCACAGCTTCCAGTGGGATGCGACAAGCGCCGTAATGGAAGACTGGATGTACGAAAAATATGCTGAAAAATATACCTTTGACCCGGTTGTACAGGAATGGCTGCGTGATGTTAACCCCTGGGCGCTGCAGCGCATGACAGAAATTCTGCTGGAGGCAGAACAGCGCGGACTGTGGCAGGCTAAGCCGGAAACTAAGGAGGAGTTGCAAAAGCTTTATCTGGATATGGAAGGCGAGCTGGAGGACAGAGCAGATGAGCATTAAAATGTTAGTGCTGAGCCTGACCGGCCAGTGCAACTTTGCCTGCCGTTATTGCTATGCTGCCGAGCATGAACGCAGTATGATGTCATCGGAAACAGCGTTGGCAGCAGTTAGGCTGGCAGCGGACGGCGGTGAACGCTTTGTTATTCAGTTCAGCGGCGGCGAGCCGCTGCTGAACTTTGATTGCCTGAAGGCAGTGGTAGATTATGTGCATCAGGAAAAGCTGCCTGCCGTCCTGCAGCTGCAGACTAACGGCTCTTTGCTTAATGATAAGATTGCCAAGTATCTCTATAAAAATAAGGTTGCTATCGGCGTAAGTCTTGACGGCAGACCGGCGGTCAATGATAAGCTGAGGCTGAAAAAGAACGGCTACGGTGCGACCGGAGAGATTTTGAAGGGTATTGAGGTTTTGCGCCGCAATAATATTGCCTGCGGCGTGACCTGTGTAGTGACATCGGAAAATGTAGATACGCTTGAAGGAATCGTGGATTTTGCTTACTTTTTGGGCAACATCCGTAAAATCGGCTTTGACATCCTGCGCGGGCAGGGACGCGGACGCAATCTGCAGCCGCCAACGCCTGCAGCGATGCAGCAGGCTATGCAGCGCGTTTTTGCGCGCTGCGATGAGCTGGCTAAGCTCACAGGAATGCGCATAGCGATTGCACAGCAGGAGCGCGCACAGCTTTTGTGTAAGGATTGCAGTCTGACCTTCGGCCATTGCTATGCTATGAACGGCGAAGCAGCCTTTGTAGATGCCAAGGGTGATATTTACGCCTGCTCCTCGCTGGTAGGCAATGCAGATTTTTACCTTGGTAATGTATATAACGGCTTAGAGCCTGCGTTAGTAGAAAAAACTAAGCAGGTGATTGCCGAATCAATGGATTTTTGTCGCCAATGTGATGATTTTAAATTGTGCGGCGGCGGTTGCTTCGCGCGTTGGTATGGCTTCGAGGACAAGTCTGCCTATGGCGCGGAATGCAGCATGAAGCGTGAAGCGATAAAACGAATACAGAAGTAAAAAAACGTCAGCATCGGGTACGTAACAATCAAATCCGATTTGCTGACGTTTCTTTTTCTTAAAACTAACATGCTTCATGTTAGTTTTGACATGGAATTATGCTTTTCTACATGCTTTTTTTATATATTAAAGCTTGTTTAGAGCATCTTTAGCTTGACTATATTCCTAGTATATGGAATAAAATAAAAATAATGATTGTTTAGAATATTCGGAGGCAATATAATGAAAATTGCTTTATGTCATTTGGAACTCAGCTGCGGTCCGCAGGAGCGCAACCTGCAGATATTGGAGCAGGCAGTGCGCATTGCTGCGGAGCAGGGCGCTGACTGGGTATTGACACCTGAGGTAGCGGTACAGGGATATTATTTTTATCGCATAGATGAAAACGCTGTGGTAGTGCCTCAACCGTCACTTGAGCTGGAGCCGCTGCGTAAATTGTGCTGTGAATATGGCATTACCCTCTTTTTAGGCTGTGGTGAATATGATGCTGCCTGTGATAAAAACTTTAACAGCTGTCTGGTTTTCGGACCTGATGGCGAGCTGATCGGCCGTCACCGCAAGCTTTTTGGCGAGTGCTTGGGAGCAGAGGCCTGGGCGCGCAAGGGTCACAGTTTTACCGTGCTTCCCTGCAGCGGTTTGCAGACAGGTGTGTTGGTGTGCGCTGATTTGTGGTTCCCTGAGTATTACGAAGGAACTAAGGCGCAGGGAGCAGAAATAATAGTTGATGTAGCTGCCTGGCCGCCGACGCAGGTGTGCGGTAATCCGCTTCCCGCTTGGCTGCATGCATCTAAGGTAACTGATGTGACGATAATTGTCTGCAATCAGACCGGTTCCCCGCAGTGGATGGATATGAATGTGGGGCAGAGCGTGGTTATTGACCGGGGTGAGCTGAAGCTGGCGTACAGTGGTGAGCCTGCGGTACTGCTTTTTGATTATGATGCAGAGGCCAAGCGTGTGCAGTCGCTTGCATATGATATTCATTATATAAAGTAAGTAAATAAATACTCATAGCGGTAAACACCCAGACTCTTGTCGTTGACGAGTTGATGATGAAAAGATAAACTGATAGTAGAGAGAGAAAGCTAGTTTTGCTGTGCGCCTGTCTTGAAAGTATAGAGGCGGATGGTATGCTATAAATTATTTCAAAGGTGGGTTTAGAGTATGAAAAAGGTTCAAAGCTTACGTAATGCTGTAATGGTGTCCTTGCTTGCAGGTATGACTGTAGTATGGGTGGGCACAGCGTTTGCAGCAGAGGATTTGCAGGAGTTCGCGCTGGAGGATATGGTAGTAACTGCCAGCCGTGTTCCGACACAGAAGGTTGATACACCTGCTGATATCAGCGTAATTACCAAGGAAGAAATTGCTGATCAGAATTATGCCAGTGCTTCTGATGCTTTAAGAGCAATTCCCGGTGTTAACGTGTTAGGCAGCGGTGCCAAAGGCTCCTCCATGGGTCAGGACAAGATTCTGCTCAATGGCGATGAAAGAGTTTTGGTATTGGTTGACGGACGCAGAATGAACCTTGGCAGCAGTGGTAACAGCAGTGCTGATTGGCTGCCTCCTGTTAATGCAATCGAACGTATCGAAGTACTTAAGGGCGGCGGTTCTGCTCTGTATGGTACCGATGCAGTCGGCGGCGTAATTAACGTTATTATGAAAAAAGGCAGTGAAATCGGTAATCATGTTACCGTTAAAGCTGCAGGCGGCAGCTGGAACGCCGAGCAATATGCAATTTCTGCCAGCGGCAGCACAGACAGCGGCTTAGGTCTTATTGTTTCTGCGACCAAAGAACGCAGAGGCGAATATAAATTTAAAAATGCTAATGGCAAATCTCAGCTGCTGAAGAACTCCGGTTATGATGATACCGGCGTAATCGTTAAGCTGGATCAAAAGGTTGGGGAGGACAACCGCATTGGCGTTAACTTTGAGCATATCAATGCTGAAGGCGGTTCTCCGTTCGGTTATTCCAGCTTTGGTAATACTGATAGTCATAAACGTATCAGCAATAACGTTGCTTTACGTTATGATTGGAACGAAAGCAGTGATGAAAGAGGTTATGTTCAGGTATATAAAAACTACCAACATGCTCATTTCAGATCTCCTGTCGCAAGTAGGCAATCTAATTTTACCGATTCTACAATCGGCCTTGAAGCACAGCAGAATTTTAAATTCAGTGATACTGATGAATTAACTGTCGGTTTGGAATATTACAAGACTACGGTTGATAATACAGCATTGTATACTGGTGAACGTGATATTAATAACAAAGCAATTTTTGCAGAAAACAGATGGGAGTTTGCTCCAAGCTGGCAATTAAATACAGGTCTGCGTTATGATCATCACAGTAAGTATGGCAGTGAGGTTACTCCTAAGGTTGCTTTAAACAAAAAGTTTGATGAGAACAGCAATGTTTACTTATCTTGGGGACGTGTGTTTAATGCACCTACTACAGATGACCTGTTCTGGCATCAAGTAGATTCTAGTCAGTGGGGAACTTTTTATACTTACGGTGATCCTAATCTTAAACCTGAAAAAGGTTATGTTTGGACGTTTGGTGGTAATACCAAGTTGAATGAAAAAACAAGTTTATCTGCTAACGTATTTTATAGTAAGATAACAGATGCTATAGATTGGGATTATACATCGGTACCAAATTATACTTTAGCAGTTAACGTTAACAAAGAAAAACGTCGTGGTTTGGAATTGAGCTTGAATCATGATTTTGATGATAACTTATCTGCGTATGCTTCTTATACTTATGTACAGGTTAAGCAGGACAAGGGCTACGGCTTTGCCAAGGATTTGACTACTAAGCCGAATATTTATCGTGCCGGCTTGAAGTATAAGAATGCTGATTGGCTGTTTACCCTGAATGCTAATGCTGTTACCGGACAATCTGAAAAGAATTTTGTAGACAGCAGCTATTTCACCTTAGATCTTGGTGCACAGTATAAGATTAACGATAATGCTAAACTGTTCATCAATGGCTACAATCTTACCAATGCACGCTATGCCGAATTTGGCGGCTTGTACAAAAACGGCGAAGCAAGATACCCGATGGCAGGACGTTCCTTCATCATCGGCGCAGAATACACTTTCTAACATCATAACAGTTTAACTCTTAAGGCGGCGCTTGGCGCCGCCTTTTTGACGTGTGGAAGAGGAATGCAAAAGAAAAAAACCGTGCGCTTTAGCGCACGGCAGTGAAGGTAAATGTATATTTAATGTTTAAGCATTATTAAGCTCTGCTTGCAGTTCCAAAATCTTGCTCATAGGCAGGTTAGTAAATTCCGCAATATCTTGAAGCGAATTATTTCCTTTTAAAAGCATACGTTTTGCTGCAGCGTAGTTGGCAATAGCTTCGCCTTCAGCTTTACCTTCACTATAAATTTTTTCAGTAAATTCACACATGGCGGCTTTCCCCTCCTTCGTAGCCTTTAGGTAATTGACATGTTTAGATAATTTCCCTTGACTCAAGTCATCTGCTTCTGCTGTTTTAAAATACTGCATTAATTTTGCAATTGAAGAGCCATCATTAACTTCTGCGTTAATGTAATACATATGCAGACCATCATTGTATTTCATTGGTAAATTGTTAAGGCGTTTGTTTACACAGTAACAGGTACAACCTAAATGCCAAATATCAGGCTCGGTTATGTAAAACATATATAAATCGGGAACGCTTTTATATTTTTTGTCCTTGCCCTTTGGCAAATAGCTACCAATGATGCTCGAAGAATAGTACAGCATGCGTCTAGCATGGTCAATTTTACCATCGCTTTTTTGAATTTCCATTTCATAGAGCTTATTGTTTGCATCTTCTACAAGAACATCCATAATAATATCCTTGGATGCAAATTTGTTAATGACCATTTGAGTACGATTTTCCTTAATGACCAGTGAATCGATGCCGGAAAGGATACGTAAAACATGTTCGCAGGCACCTGAATCAGTAAAGACCATTTTAGCCATTGCATCACTGAATAGGTTCAGTTGTTTGGCCTTTTCAATAAGCCTTTCGCGATTGCGGATGAGGCTTTCCGGGTATTGTTTGGAACTCATACTTTCCTCCTTTAATTATAACACACAAGTAATGAAAAATATATAAGATGGTAGGACTGGCTTAATTTGCAATAGGAAGAGATATAAAAAAGGCGTTTGCCGAAAGCTCGACAAACGCCACTGGTTCTCACAACCAGGCATGACCTCCGTTGGAAAACGGCTACCCATGCAACTAGGATAATTATAACATACAGTTAAAATAAAAACAAGCGTTTTCTTTTCTTTGTTCTTGACTATCATAGTGCTATATACTTTATAATATAAATTGCTGTATTGTCGCATATATGTCAATACTGCAAAGGTAAAATGATGAGAATAGAGGCATAAAGCATGAAGAAAATTTTTTGTTTACTGCTGTTGCTGCTGCTTTTGGCTACAGGCTGCGGACAAGGCAGCGGCGGAAAAGACGCTGCCGCAGGCGGCAGCTACACTGTAACTGATGAGCATGGAACAGTGACTACGTTTAAGCAGGCACCGCAAAAGGTACTGACGCTGGCACTCAGCAGCGATGGCATAATCATGGGTCTGGGTATGGAAGATAAATTGGTTGCCGTCAATTATCTTGCCGATGACCCGGTAAGCTCCAACCTTGTAGAGCAGGCTAAAAAAATTCAGCACAAAATAAAAAACCCTTCGGCAGAAGAGGTGCTGGCGCTGAAGCCGGACGTAGTCTTTGTTTACGATTGGAGCGACATGAACCGTGTCGAAAATTTGCGCAATCTGGGCATGAACGTCATTGTTTTGAAGGGACCAGCAACTATTGATGATATCAGGCAAAACGTGCGCACTATCGCCAAAGCCATGCACGCCGACAGTAAGGGAGAAGAGCTGGTAAAGCTGATGGACAGCAGACTGGCGCAGGTGAAGCAGCAGGTAGCGGCGCTCAGGCTGCAGCAGCCGAAGAAAATCGTCCTTGTTTCGCTGATGAGCTCCTACGGCGGCAAGGGCTGCATTTTTGACGATATGTGTAAGGAAGCAGGCGTTATCAACGGCGTTTCGGCTGCAGGAATCAAAAACGGCCAGCAGATTACTAAGGAAATGCTGGTGAAGATTGATCCAGATTTACTGATAATGCCGGTGTATAACGACCATGGCAATTTTGATATCAAGAAATATAATCGCGAATTTTTGGAGGACCCGTCGCTGCAGACCATGCGCGCCATCAAAAGCAAGCAGCTTTTTTATCCCAATGAAGGCTATATCTACAACTGCTCGCAGGACGTTGTTTTCGGCGTACAGGAAATCGCCCATGCTGCCTATGGCGAAGCCTTTGCTATACAGGGAATGCAGCATTTGCGGGTGAAGTAAATAGCGTAAGATTAAAAAAACTGCACCAATCAGCATCAAATAAGATGCTGGCTAGTGCAGCTTTTAATTTTCATCAGGCTCAACCCGTAGGGAAATCTGGTAGATATATTCTTCTGGCTTCGGTGTCATCCAATGATTTTTCAGCGGCATAATATAAAGATTGTCTACGGCGTACAGCTTATTACGCTGCATATAAGCCTTAAAAAGCTCCGCCAGCTCCTGTACATGGTCACGGAAGGTACCCTGAAAGCGTTGCGTCATATAGAGTCCTGCGGGGCGAGTGTAACATTCCATTTTGCCATGGTAATCAGGATTAACACTGGAAAAATAGGCCAGCGGTCGGCTGTATTCACCTGCCAGAAAGCAATCTTTGTCTGCCAGCCAGCCGACAGCCTTTTCCTTGAAATGCTCTTTGGAAAAAACATTCAAGTTATGTCTGGCAAGAATTTTAATACTTTCGTCGCCGCTGCATTCCGGCGGCACAGGACTTAGCAGGAATCGCTTGCTACGGCGGAAGGTGACGGTTATCTGATCAAGCCGGCTTTCGCGGATTTTATCCAGCTGCTGAAAAACAACGTGAATATTTTTGCGTATTTTTTCGTTATGTGCAATAATTTCTTCACATTCACGGTCTTTAGCTTGTAAGAGAGCCTGCAGGCTGTCAATGCCGCGTTCTTCCAGATATTCCTTGATTTTAGATATAGGTATTCCTAGCTTGCGCATGTTCAAAATGACCTCTAAAATCAAATACTGTTTGAGGGAATAATGGCGATAGTTGTTTTCAGAAATGAATTCCGGGGACAGAACGCCCATTTTATCGTAGTAAAGCAAGGTTTGCTTCGGCAGCTCAAAAAGATCTGCCAGCTCGCCTGCAGTATAGTATAGCTTAGGATTTTTGCTCATAAAGTATCACCTTGGTTATTTAACACAATACGTTGCGTAATAGTTATGTTTATTATAACATTTATTAGTCAGATAGTGAAGTTGGAGAGAAAAGAGAGGCTTTGCTTTTCGCAATTTTGACTCAATATTATCCAAAATAGTTTTATGAAAAAAGTGCTTTACTCTACTATGAGTATATACCGTAGAATATACTTGTCCAAAAAATAAATACAGAGGAGAGGATAAGATATGTCACACCCGGAATATGTTTTACCTAATACACCCCACGCAGGCTATCGCTATAAAATGGCCATGAAGCATGTTGAGGCTGCAAAAGCTGCAGGGAAATCAGTAGAAGAAATTCATGAGATTTTCAATAGTGTCATGAATTATGATATCGATAATCTTCCTGATGATGCAGCGCACAAAAATTATAAAAATGCCGTCGAACAGGCCAAAGCTGCTATGGCTGAAGGAAAATCCGATAAAGAAGTGCATGAGCTGTTTCAAAAAGTGTTAAGCGAAGCAAAATAATGACGAATAAGCCCCTAAAGTAATTAAAAGATTGCTTTAGGGGCTTGTTTTTTAGAGATAATCTACAGGTATCATTATTTTTACAATATATTTTGTATAATCAGCAGTAGACCAATAATTCCTTAATTGTTCAATATACACATCGCCGATTATTGTTAAAGAGTTACGTTCAATGAATGCCAAAAGCTTTTTGAAAGAGTATTCGTATTGTGTATGGAAACCGTTGGGAGTATAAATGGAGGCGTATAGGCCTGTTTTTTTTATTTGCACGTCGGTGTATTCATCAGGATGGGAGATACGGGTATAAAGATGTGACATTGCTAAAAAATTGCCTTGCTGCAGAGCATCCTTGGGCAGGATGTATCCCATCAGATATTCATTTAATAGTTCACTGCTGGCGAAAGGATAGTTGTGCTTGGCAACCAGCTTTATTTTTTCTTTTAGCGAAATTTCCGTAGCAGAGAAAGGAGTTGCTATATAATATTCATCTGATTGTTCTTCTAAAGTGATTTTGTCAGTGGTGATGCTTTTGGCTTTTTCTAAACGATTTATTTTAGTCTGTAAATTAGCAATGTTGCGCTGCATAATGTCAATTTGCAGCTGAAATTCTGTCTGCTTGCGCTTATAAAAAAGCTGTAGAGCATTAATATCACGGGTTTGTAAATAGGCAGCAATATCTTTCAGAGGAATTCCCAGCTTACGCATATTGATAATAATATCAAAGATAAAATACTGTTCTAAAGAGTAATAGCGATAACCGTTTTCATCAATATAAGCAGGCCTAAGAATATTATTGCGTTCATAATAGAATAATGTTTGCTTCGATAGCTTGAACAGAGAGGCAAATTCTCCGATTGTAAAATATGTTTCTGATAATTTATTCATAAATTCACCTGTAAAAATAATGCTTGACTATACTATAGGTAGATACTTTAAAATTCTTCTTAATGATAAGCAGAGCAATTAGGATTTTTGTTCTATATATTATTAAAATACTTGACGTAGCATTTGTCAAGAGTTGTTCTGTAGTTTATGAAGATGAGGTGTTATTGTGAAGAAAAGCTCTAAGAGTTTATTAATGTGTATGCTGATAACCGGTATTTGTGCCGGCAATGCACAAGGTGCGTTTGCTGAAGAAAAAATCAGCGAATTTAACCTTGATCAGATGGTTGTTACTGCCAGCAGAATTGCAGAAAGCAATTTTGAAGCAAATGCTAACGTAAACGTTGTTACCCGTAAGGATATTGAAGAAAAGCATTATCAGACTGTAAGTGAAGCTTTGCGTGCAGTTCCTGGTGTTGCTATTCAAAACTACAGTGCTACAGGTGCCAATTATTCTGCCGATTATTTGTATGTAAACGGTACCAGTCATGTTTTAGTTTTGGTTGATGGTCAAAGAGCCAACACCAACGGTTCCGTATCCAGTGTATTCCAGCCTTCTGAAGTAAGCAATATGGACAATATTGAACGTATTGAGGTACTGAAGGGCTCTGCGTCAACTCTTTACGGCAGTGATGCTGTTGGCGGTGTAATCAACATTATCACCCGCAAGCCGGAGGCCGGAGAAAGCACTACTAAAATTTCCGGCGCTTGGGGTAGCTATGATAAGAAAACCTATAATATTTTTAATGAAGGCATGACAAAGTCCGGCTTCTATTGGACTGTAAATGGTCAGACCGATAAAATGGGAGAATATAAGGATGGCCATGGCAACGCAACAGTTAATAAAATTGACAGTAAGAGCTATGGTGTAAAGCTGGGACAAAAGTTTGGTGATAAAGCAGATATCAATGTATCCTATTCACGCTATAAGCTGGATTACGGCAGACCGGAAACAGATGCTTCTATGATGGGACCGACTGTTTTTACCGGTGGTATGACAGAAGGCAAGAAGGATAATACTAAGTATACTGTTGCGTTTGACTATAAATTTAATGATAAGCTTAGCAATAGATTGACTTACTTCTCCCGTACAGCTGATTTGGACGATGATACAAGACATCCTGCAACACTGTGGCAGATGCGTGAAAAAACCTGGGGCTTCTCGGAGCAGCTGACATATCAGGATGGCAATCATACTATCATCGGTGGTTATGATTATTATAAAGATGCCATGAACAAATATCACGATCAGTACACACCTAGCATGACCGGTACTGTTGATAATAAGGCATTCTTTATTCAGGACCAGATGCAGTTTGGTGCTTGGGGCTTTACTCCCGGTGTGCGCTTCTCCAAGCATTCGGAATATGGCAACAAAACCACAGGCAGCGGCGTGCTTTCCTATAAATTTAATGATCTGACCAACATGTATGTATCTTATAAGGAATTCTTCCGTGCTCCGTACATGTATGAGCTGTATAATCCGTTCTATGGCAGTGAGAAGCTGAATCCTGAAGAAGGCGAAACTAAAGAAATTGGTCTTAACACACGCATTGATGATAAGACAACCTTCTCTGCCCATTATTTCCGTACAGAGTCTGACAATCTTATTGGTTTCAACAGTGCTAACTGGAAGTATTACAATGCAGGCGCAGAAACGATTAAAGGCTGGGATGTTCAGCTGACTAAGGCTTTTGATGATCACTTCAGCGCTACTGCAGCTTATACACATACATATATTCCTGCAACTTCTTCAGCTGTTAATCCTAACCGCAATGGCTACATCCCTAAAGGACAATATGATTTGACATTTAACTATGACGAAGCAAAATTCAATGGCAGCTTGAATATTAAGGGTATCGTAGACCGCCCCGGCAGTAAAGCTAATGAAGCTCAGGTATTAGATACATATAAGAGTGTTTGGACTGCTAATATTGCTTTGAACTACAAGCCTGTTAAGGGTATGAATGTGTTCTTTAAGTTAAACAATCTCTTTGACCGCATGTATACTGATATGACATATGATATGCGTAATCCTGGCGGAGTTGGCTGGTATTCACAACCGGGCCGTAACTTTGTTGCAGGCGTAGAATACACCTTTTAATAGCTTATAATCTTATTTCTCATACACCAGTGGTGGCATAGGCACATAAAAGCTTATGCCACCACACTCATATATAGATGTTTTTAGAGCGAGGTGCTGAATTTTGAAAATAGCCTTTTTGCATTTTGCATATTGCTGCGGACCGCAAGCGGATAATGCAAAGAAAATTTTACAGGGAATGAAGCTGGTGGCACAAAAGGGAGCAAGCTGGGTGCTTACACCGGAAATGGCTTTGCAGGGTTATTATATGATGCGCGGCGATAAGCAGTTTCAGCTTGCATCGCTGCAGAATAATCTTTTGCAGGACTTTATGGAGGCATGCAGCCAATACAAGCAAAGGTTATTTTTGGGCTGCGGTTTTGTTGATGAAAGGACACCGCATAACAGCTGTGCTGTTATTTCGCAAGATGGAACATATTACAATCGTCACGATAAGACAAAGGTTGTCCCTTGGATAACAGAAAATTGGGCGCATCCCGGAGAAAAATTTGAGGTATGGAATTTAGATGGTATCAATACCAGTGTTCTGGTTTGTGCAGATGCGTATTTTGCTGAACACGGACAAAAAATTGCCGAGCAGGGAGCAGAGCTTGCTGTAGTTGTTGCTGCCTGGCCACCTGGAGGACATGCAGGCCCGCCGGAGGAGGCGTGGAAGCGTTTGAGCCGTTCGGCAAATGGTATTCCGGTGCTTATCTGTAATCAGACGGGTACGGAAGGCATGGATTGCAGCCATGCGCAAAGTGCTGTTCTCTGCAATGGTGAAGTACTTTTTACCTATGAAGGATGTGAGGCAGTGCTGATTATAGATTTTGATGAAGAAAAGAAACAGGTTTTGTCTACAGAATTTGTAACAATAAATTTGACGGATATTTAAGGTGAATGACAGTGAAAAAAATAGCAGTATTTTTTTTGTGTATAGTAATAGCCTGTTGCTCATGTCTGGGATGCGGCAATGATAAGCCGGAAAACAACGGAACGAGAGTTGTCAAGGACGCCAAGGGCTATGAGGTAAAGGTACCTGCACATCCTATGCGGATAGTTTCCTTTTCTATCAGTTGTGATGAAATTTTGCTTGGTTTAGTGGAGCCGGAGCGTATAGCTTCTGTAAGCTATCTTTGTGATGATGCAGGAATTTCGCATGTCGTGGAAAAAAGCAAGGCGGTCAAGGAGAGCATTAAAGGCACGCCGAGTGTAGAGCGTATCATGGCCTTAAAACCGGACCTTGTCATTTTGGGAGACTGGTGGACACCAGACAGCATTCAGACTATCCGCGATATGGGTATTAGCGTCTATGTTTATAAAACACCATATACAGTGGCGGATATAAAAAAAGCGATTCGTGAGATTGCCGATGTCGTTGATGCTAAGCAGCAGGGTGAAGCGGTGATTAAGGAATATGATGCCAAAATCGCCAAGGCCCAAGCAGTTATCAAGGCTGCCAACATCAAACAGCAGAAAAAGATTGTTGTGATGTCAGGTCATGGTGTGATTGGGACTAAAGGTTCGCTTTTTGCCGATATCTGCAAATATGCGCAGGTTGATAATTGTATGGAGCAATTGCAGACAGGGCAGAATACCACGGTTTCCAAGGAATTTATCGTTCAGTGCAATCCTGATGTCATTATTATGCCGGGGTGGAACGGTGCGCCCACTCATACTCTGGAAACAGAAAAGGAATTGCTCAATGACCAGTCTTTACAAAGCGTAAAAGCAATTCAAAATAAAAACCTGGCAACCTTATCAGGTCAAGACATGTATTGTATAAGCCAATATGTTGCCGACAGTGTTTTGGCTATTGATAAGCTGGTGTATCCTGAATATTTTAAGTAAGCTGAGAGGAGCAGGGAGATGGCAGAAATTATTTTTGTGACCAACATGGAACCCCATTATGTTGGTATGCGTGATGCCTTAAATGCCATAGAGGACAAAGAAATCAGCAATGCTGTAGAAGTAATCCAAATCAACGACAGTGAGCAGTGGAACGGCTATTGGAAGCAAAAGCTGCAGGGGGCAAAATTTTTCTTTTGTACCTGGATGGGTACAGGTTTGAGCTGTGATTATCTGAAAAAAGCTTCTGCCTTTTTACAGCAAAAGAAGCTGTGTCATCTTTTTGATATCATTGACCCAGGTGATGATAAGATGGATTACGGCCTGCAGGAGGAGCAAAAGAGCTTGCTGAAGGAATATCTGGCCTGTGGTGGTCTGAAGAATTATCAGAATCTGTGCTTATATCTTGTTGCTGCCTTTACGCAGCAAAAGGGAGCTTATAAGCTGCCAGAGCATCTGCCATGGTGCGGAATCTATCATCCGGAATTTAAGCATGAGTTCGTCGAGCTTGATGCTTATCTGGCAAAGCATTATGACAGCAGCAAGCCTACTGTGGGCTTTATCTTTTCGCGTGAGGATTGGCTTTGGCAACGCCTTGCATATCAAAATGAGATTATCAAGGCGATAGAAGCACAAAATTGTAATGTTATTGCTGTGTTCAGCACTACCATGCCTAATGAACAGACTGGTGCAGTAAGCTTAGACACAGCATTTGAAAGGTTTTTTTATCAAGATGGTAAGCCCTGTATAGATGTTCTTATTAATCCCTTTGTATTTTCATTGACAGTTACAGGATTTTTAAAGCTGCGGGATTTGCAGCAGCTGGGAGTTCCTGTGCTACAGGTAGTAAATACCTATATGCCTTCTAAATGGTGGCAGCAGAGCATGGTTGGCCTAACTCCGAATGAGGTTTCCTATGCTGTGTGCATGCCTGAATTTGACGGAGCTCTGCATTCTGTGCCGGTTTCCACCAATGAGGAACGTGAGGACGGTACACATTACCGCATGCCGCTTGTAGACCGCATTGATATGCTGGCAAGAAAGGCGCGCAAGCTGGCCTCGTTGCGTTATAAAAAGCCTTGTGATAAAAAAATAGCGATAGTTTTTCATAATTATCCGCCGACCAATTCCAATATCGGCAGCGCTGCCAGTCTGGATTCGATTGAAAGCGTACGCCTGCTGTTGGAAGAAATGCAAAAGCAGGGATACAGGCTGGATAATATACCGACAGACAGTCAGGCCTTTGTAAAAGATATTACGGCACATGCTACTAATGACAGACGCTTCATTTCGGAGACGTTATTGGAAACAGCTGACGGTAAGCTGCAAAAACTGGATTATGCGAGCTTTTATGAGCAGCTTCCTAAAAAAACACAGGAACAGCTTTTGCGTGATTGGGGCGAAGCGCCGGGAGAGGTTTTTCGCTACGGCGATGTGTTGATTGTTCCCGGTATGCTCAACGGCAATATTTTTATTACGGTTCAGCCTCCGCGCGGCTTTGGTGATGACCCAGGAAAGATATACCATTCGCCGGATTGCGCACCGACACATCATTATCTTGGCTTTTATCATTGGCTGCGTGATATCTGGGGGGCGGATGCCATGATTCACGTGGGAACGCACGGTAATTTGGAATGGTTGCCGGGAAAAGGCAATGCTATGAGCAATGCCTGCTATCCTGATATCTGTACAGGTGATATCCCTAACATCTATCCCTATTGGATTACCTGTACCGGTGAAGGAATTCAGGCCAAGCGCCGCAGTGCTGCCTGCCTGATAAGCTATTTGTCCGCGCCGATGAGTGTTTCCGGTACCTACGAAGAATTAGCAGATTTGGAAAACCTGTTGGAGGAATATTGCCATTTCAAAAATGACGATGCTGTCGCCACAGGTATGGACAGCATAAAGGAAATGATTCGTAGTAAAGCTGCAGAATGTAATCTTGACGAGGATGTTCCGGAAAGCGAAGCAGAGGATTTTGATGATTATATCGGTAAGCTGCACAACTTTATTACGGATTTAAAGAATATGCAGATTAGTACAGGCCTGCACGTTTTGGGCGTGCCTCCGGAGGGAGAAGAGCTGGTAGAATATCTGCTGGCGTTGACGAAGCTGGATAACGGCAAGGTACCGTCATTGATGAAAAACCTTGCTGATATGCATGGGCATGAGTATTATGAGCTGATGGAGCACAGCGAGCAGATGCTGGCTGATGGCAGCATGACCTATGGTATGCTTTTGGATAAAATACGCGAGCAGGCAAGAGAAGCTATCTTGATTTTGCAAAAGAATTCTTTTGATGCTGCTAAAATTGAAGAAGTATTTATCTTATCCTGGGCGAAGGATTTACAGGGGGAAATGCGAGATAAGCTGCTGCAATCTCTGACGTATATCTGCGAGCATATTGCCCCCAGTCTGCTTATGACTACCTTGGAGCAGCAAAATACTTTAAACGCATTAAACGGCAAATATATTGACCCTTGTCCCAGCGGTGCGCCTACAAGCGGCGGAGCTGATTTGCTGCCTACGGGACGCAACTTTTATAGTATCGACCCACGCTGCCTGCCGACGAAGCCTGCTTGGGAAATCGGTAAGCAGATGGCAGAGGATGTTATCGGCAGATTTATCGAAGAAGAAGGACGTTATCCGGAAAGCGTTGGTATAATTTTGTGGGCTACGAGTAATTTGCGTAATCACGGACAATGCGTTGCCGAATTCTTATATCTGATGGGCTTACGTCCCGTGTGGCAGCCTGGAAGCCAACGTGTCATTGATTTGGAGGTTATTCCTTTGGAGGAGCTGCAGCGTCCGCGTGTAGATGTAACCGGACGTATCAGTGGTCTCTTTAGGGACAGTATGCCAGGAAGTGTTATCTGGCTAGATGATGCTGCGCAGAGGGTTGCCGCCTTAGATGAACCGACGGAATTGAACTTTGTGCGTAAGCATGTGTTGGAGGAAGCCGGAGAACTTGAAAAAGCCGGTATGGATAAGAGTGCTGCCTGGAGGCAGGCTTCGTATCGCGTATTTGGTGATCCTCCGGGAGCACATGGCGCCGGTACAGGTGCTGTTTTAGAAGCGAAAAATTGGGAAACGATTGATGATATTGCTGCAGTATATACCAGATGGGGCGCACATGCTTATGGTAAGGGCAGTGAAGGCACCTATATGCCGGAGGTCTTTAAAAAGCGTATGGCGCAGATAGATATCACGGTGCAAAATGTTGACCACAGGGAATCTTCGATGCTCAGCGGCGATGATTATAATAATTATCGCGGCGGTATGATTGCAGCAGTACGCAGTTACAAGGGCAGTATGCCGCGTAATTATGTCAGCGATAGTTCTGACAGAAGCAAGGTGCAGCTGCGCAGCCTTACGGAAGAGCTGAAGCGTTGGTTCCGTGGCGAAGCAATGAATCCTAAATATATTGCAGGTATGAAGAAGCATGGCTATAAGGGCGCCGGCGATTTGGCGACATATGTTGCGGTAAGCTATCAGTGGGATGCAACCAGCGATATTATGGAAAACTGGATGTATGAAAAATATGCGGCAAAATATGCCTTGGATAAGGATATGCAGCAATGGATGCAGGAGGTAAATCCGTGGGCGTTGCACCGTATTACGGAAGTTTTGCTGGAGGCAGAGCAGCGTGGTATGTGGCAGGCTAAGCCGGAAACAAAGCAGGCCTTGCAGGAGCTGTTTCTGTCGATGGAGGGGGAATTGGAGGAACGAGGAGAATAAATTTTCCCTTGACTGTATGAACGGTATATAGTTTATACTTGCATATGCTATTTGATGAAAATGATTTGCAGATAGAATATTTTAATCTAAAGAATTACCTGCAAATAAAGTATGAGTAAAGGATGTGCAAATTTATGAAGGTTGTTAAGGGTTTGAGCAGCGCGGTGCTTTTGACACTGCTTTTGGGTAGTGCATCAGCGGTTTATGCTGATGAAGTTCAGGAATATGCGTTGGACACTATGGTAGTAACAGCAACCAGAACAGAAAAAACTGTACAAGATACACCTGCTAATGTTACTGTAATTACGCAAAAGGAATTGAAGGACAGCGGATATCAATCAGTATTTCAAGCTGTACGTGAATTGTCTCAGGCAAACTGCCATACCTATCAGGAAGATGGTGGCGATTACGGCGGAATGATGTCAAGAATTCGCGTGCGTGGTATTGATGATGGTACTCTGGTATTGGTAAACGGTAATCCGTCTAACTATATGAATCATGCTACGCTTAATACAGTTCCGATGGATCAGATTGAAAAAATCGAGATTGTAAAAGGTTCAAACTCTGTATTGTATGGTCCACAAGCCATGGGCGGTGTTATTAACATCATTACTAAAAGACCATCAAAAACAGGCGCTGTTACTGGTAGTGTTATTGGCGGTATTGGCAGTAACAAAAAGCTTGCGGGAGCTAATGTACAGACGGATGTATTAAATGTAGGTTATAAGAAAACATGGAATAAAGATTTTAATGATGCAGTTTTACCAGGTAATACCGGCTTAGGTACTGCAATCAATATAAAAGATAAATCTTCTGACCAATTTTATCTTGATGCGCAATTAGCTAAAGATTTGACTTTTAGCTGGGGACGTAACCACAGTGAAGTAAAATATCAAACTGGCAGTTACAAAAACTTTGTTCCGGTAATGAATAAGCTGTCGCAATATAATAGCACATATAATAGTTATGCATTAGCATATGATAACAAAAATGCTGGTTGGAAAGCTGTTTTAGGCTATAATACAATGGATTTGAGCTGCCTGCCTCTTAAAGGCGGTTCTTACAGTAAGTACGATGGCTATAATGCAAACTTTGATTTGCAGAAAAAATTTAATCTAAAAAATAATGACAGTTTGATTTTTGGCGTTAATGTCAATAGAGAGTCCATGGAAACTCAAACAACTGTGTTCAACAAGGCTGGCAGAAACAGCTTTTCTGCATACCAGTCTTGGGATGTGCATACCAGTGATGCTTTTGAACTGATATTAGGTTTGCGTGAGTATTATGTAGGCAGTAACCAATATTATGATAGCGATTTCCAACTGTTACCGCAGGTCCAAGGCGTTTACAAAGCAAATCCTGTTTCAAATTATTACTTCAATGTAGGTAAATCATTTGAAATGCCTGGCATTAACAGTACTTTCTACTATAAATCAAATTATGCCATTAATAGCGCCTTGAAGCCACAATCCGGTTGGACCTATGAATTAGGTTATAAGGTCGATGATGGTACAACAGCATTTACAGCTGATGTGTTCCATATGAAGATTAAAGATAAATTCTTCTGGGATAAAGATGCTAACGATAACAATATTATGCGTAACCGTGATGAATGGGAAAATACCGGTTTGGAATTGAATTATAAGCAAAAGCTTGACGAAAACTGGACAGCAAGTATTGGTTGGACTTTGCAAAATCCGAAAGCCTGCTCTAATGGAGTATGGTCTCAGGATACTGCCAAGAATATTCTAAATTTGGGAGCTGATTTCAACAAAGGCAAGTTTGTATGGAATACCAGACTCTTCACCTACCTTGATAGAGAAATAGCATATTATAATGCAGCTCATAGTAGCAGTAAAATAAAGGATCATCACTTAAAGAACAGTGTTGACCTTTCTATGACCTTATCTTACATGCCTACTTCCAAAGATACTTTGAGATTGACTGCAGCAAATTTGCTTGATAGAGATGATGCACTTAACAATTATGAGTATGTTACAATGCCACGCAGCGTTCTCTTCACTTATGAGAGAAGCTTCTAATCAGCCCCTAACCTTATTCATATACACTTAACTCCTTTGAGAAAGGCGGAGCAGAGTAAAATCTGTTCTGCCTTTTTCATATGCCAAACTGCTATAACTTGCTTATGTCGAAAGCTGATGTTCGTGCTATAATAGCTATACTGAAGGAAAATAAAGGATGAAGAAAATATGCCGAAACAAAAATATCAAAAGATAATAACAGCACTGCTGCTGTGTTTGAGTATACTATTAATAGTTGCAGGCTGCAGCAGTGATAGTGCGCAAAAATCGAACAGTACTGCAGCCTATACTGTTACGGATTCGCAGGGGCATAAGCTGTATTTTAAAGAAAAACCCCAGCGCATTATATCTATGTCTATAAGCACTGATGAAATCCTCATTGACCTTGTACCAAGCAGTCGCATTGCTGCCTTCTCACGTCTGGTGGACGACCCGGGGATATCCAATATTGTAGAGCGGGCGCAGAGTGTGGGCAGCAGAGTAGATGGCCAAAGCTCGGAGGCAATTATGGCGTTGCACCCTGATTTAATATTGATACCGGATTTTGTTAAGCCGGAGGTTATTCAGTCGCTACGCGATATGAACCTGCAGGTTTATGTTTATAAAACTCCCAAAAGCTTTGAAGATGTACGTGAGTGCATACGCTTTTTGGGCGAGGCCGTTGGCGAAAAGGAACGCGGCGAAATGATGGTTACCGCGATGAATGAGCATCTGAAGAAGGTGCAGGATAAAATAGGCAAAATTCCTAAGGAAAAACAGAAGCGCATTGTTTTTATGCGCAGTAACGGTGCCTACTACAGTCCGGAGGCTTCGTTTAACGATGTCTGCAGATATGCGCAGGTGCGCAATGCTTTGGAGGAGCTGCATTATGATAAGCCTGGTATCGTCAATCAGGAGGCCGTGGTTCAGCTCAATCCGGAGGTGTTTTTACTCGCAGGCTGGAATTATGACGGTCAGCATGATCCGAAGCAGATGGAGGTGGAGCTGCTGAACAATCCCGGTTATCTGACTACGGATGCTGTGAAAAACAGAAAGGTCTATACTGTGCCGGCTAAGCATGTATTGTGCGTGTCGCAGTATATTGTCAACGCTGTGGAAGATTTGGCGAATGCTGTATATAGTAAATGAATTTATCGATAACGTCGGTGAGTATGTGAGAAAATAATAATGTAGTATGCAATATCAGGCAGGACGGATTTATTCTGTCCTGCTTTTTAATATAAAAGCGGAATAACTCTCAGAAAGAAAAATAATAAAATAAAAATACTTGACTATATGATTGCTATATCGTTTATGATAATTCATGTTTCAATAGATAGCACAGGACTATGAAAGACTAGCTGTGTTTGTACGGGAACAAAAAGTAAACCGATGATTATGAAAGGATTGAAAATCAACAATGAACAAAGTTAAGGTATTGAGTAACGCGGTATTGATGTCTGTACTTATGAGTACAAGTGTAGTATGGGGTACAACAGCGTTTGCTGCTGAAAATACTCCGGAATATTTTTTGGATACGATGGTTGTTACGGCAACAAGAACTCCGGTCGAAGCATTTAAAGCAAATGCCAACGTCAGTGTCATTACAAGCAAGGAAATCAAAGAAAGACATTATAGTGATTTATCCGAAGCACTGCGCATGGTTCCCGGTGTCTATATCGGCAACTATGCTCCTGCCGGCTATGATAACAGCAATGCTTTGAAAATCAACGGTGCTGATGAAATTGTTGTATTGGTAGATGGCGTTAAGATTAACAATGTAAGCAATCGTGTTTCTGCGGTAATGCTCAAGAACATGGATAATGTTGAACGTATTGAGGTTCTGAAAGGTTCTGCTTCTACTCTTTACGGTTCCGATGCTAAGGGCGGTGTTATCAATATTATTACCAAAAAACCGGAAAAAATTTCTACTTATTTCCGTGTAGACGGCGGCAGCAATAGCATAACCAACTACTATATGGGTCAGTCCGGCAAAGAAAAAGACTGGTCATGGGATGCTAACGTCAGCAGAAACCTCAGTGGAGATTTCAAAGATGGCGATGGTATAACCACTCCGTCTTCTTCCAAGTCTACCAGCACTAATTTCAAAATCACTAAAAAACTGAGCGATAAGCATGAGCTGACAGCTACTTATGATTCTTATAAAGCAGATTATAAATATACTGCTTTGTGGGAGCCTGCTTTGAAGAATGGTAAAGTAGACAATCAAAACTATAAATTTATTTTGAACAGTGATTTTGATGGCAATACTACGAATGTTTTATCTTTCGTAAATCTGGATAATGATACTGATTTCAATGGCTATAAGACAAAAACCAATACCAAACGTATTACTGACCAGCTGTCTACACAGTTAGGCAATCATTTACTGACTGCAGGCTTTGAGTTCAGCCATGATAAGGTTATTACATTTAATGGCAAGAAGATGATGAACAGAGCCTTCTTCCTGCAGGATCAGTTTGATATTACCGACCAGCTGAAGCTGACTGCCGGTGTGCGTCATGATAATAACTCCGGCTTTGGCAAGCACACTACTCCTAGTGCTAACCTGGGTTATACCTTTAATAAAGACAGAACTAATGTCTATGTAAGCTACAGCGAGTATTTTATTCCGCCTTCTCCAAGCAACCTTTACAGTGCAGCATACGGCAATCCGAATATCAAGCCGGAAACAGGTAATACCAAGGAAATAGGCATTAATCATAAATTTGATGATACCTTCGCATTATCTGCCCATGCTTTTAAACGTTATTCCGAGAATAGAATTGGTTATGTATATCCTAAGTATACGAATGTTGGTGATGAAAAAGCGCGCGGTTGGGATATCCAACTGAAGAAACAATTTACACCGCAATTCTCTACTTATGTTGGCTATACACATACAAATGTTGATGCAACAGCACAACGCGCAAAAAATGTTGACGGCTATGTACCGAAAGGCGCTTGGGATATCGGCCTGGATTATGACAACAAGGACTTTAATGCCAGCCTGATTGGTAAGGGCGTTATTGACCGTATGGGACCTCAGTCTGCAGATGCCGTAGATGCTTTCTTCCCGGCAACAACCTACTTTGTTTGGGATGCATCTATGAACTACAATGTTAATAAGAATGCGAAGATTTATTTCAAAGTCAATAATATCTTCGATAAATTCTATGCAGAGCATTCTAATGCCCGTTATAACTGGAGTGCAGATCCTGACGGACAATGGTGGCGTGCTCCCGGCCGTTCCTTCCTGGTAGGCATGGAATATGCATTCTAAGCATATTTTATAAAACTTAACCTTTTTCATAATTCACATTCCTAAAAAAGTGGGGCGGATTTATTCCGTCCTGCTTTTTCATATAAAAGGAAAATGAGGTGAAAGAATGTCGAAAATTTTATTTCTCACCAATATGGAGCAGACTGCAGCCTATCTGCAGGATGCATTGAAGCTGGCGCAGCAGACTCAGGAAGCTGTAGCAGGACAGGTGCTGTATGTCCCAAGCGATACAGAATGGACGAGGGATATGGAAAAGCAGCTGCAGCAGGCGGAGGTTGTCATTTTCCCCTGGATGGGAACTGGCCTGAGCACTAAGTTTCTGTCGGAATCTTCATCCTATCTGCTGGCCAACAAAAAGAAGCACGTCTATCTGATGACCGGTAATCCGGAGGATATACTGCACGGCGGTCTAGCTGAGGAGGAGCTGAAGCGGATAAATGATTATTATAAATTCGGCGGTCTGCGGAACTGGACAAATTTGTGGCTGTGGCTGGCGCAGCAGTTTTTGCAGGCAGGATGTAATGTGCCTGCTCCCGAGCTTTTGCCGTGGGATGGTATTTATCATCCGCAAGCAGCCAAAATTTATCATGATGTGGAGGAATATCGCCGTGATTTTTGCAAGGCGGACAGACCTACGCTGGCTGTTGTTTTCTTCCGCAGTGACTGGCTGTGGGGCAATACCGTTTTTGCAGATGCGGTAGTCAGAGAGATTGAAGCGCTGGGGTGCAACGCCTTATGCTTCTTCTCCACAAGCTCGCCTGACGCCGCAAGCGGCTGCGGCGGCTTTAAAGAAGCCTTAAGCAAGTATGTTTGCGCGGATGGCAAATGCTATGCCGATGTTTTCATCAACACTATAAAATTTTCACTGTTTAGCATCCGTGCCTGCGCACTTGATGATTTGACCAAGCTCAATATCACGGTACTGCAGGCCTATACCTTGTATCGTTCATATCAGGAATGGTATGAAAACTTTGACGGCATGAGTGCCGTAGAGGTGGCGTACAGCGTGAGCTTGCCGGAATTTGATGGTATTATCCATAGCTGCCCTGTGACGACGATGGAGCGTGATGCTGAGGGCAAGCAGGTTACGCAGGAGATTGCAGAGCGCATGAATATGCTGGTGCGGAAGGCGAAAAAGCTGGCGCTGCTGCGCATTAAGCCGAATGCCGAAAAGAAAATCGCCATTGTTTTTCACAACCATCCGTCGACCAATTCCAACATTGGCAGCTGTTCGGCGATAGATAGTATTGAAAGCGTGCGCCTGCTGCTGCAGGATTTGCAGCAGGCTGGCTATATTGTTGACCATATTCCGGCCGATAGGCAGGAGTTTATTGACGAGCTGATTGCCGGTGCGACGAATGACAGGGACTATATGAGCGAAAAGCAGATTGATAATGCCGATGCCAAGCTCCTCGTCAGTGCATACCGCGATTATTATAAGACCCTGCCGGAAAAGGTACAGCAACGCTTGGCCAAGGATTGGGGCGAAGCGCCGGGCGAGGTTTTCTTTTATGATGATTTCCTGCTTGTTCCCGGCACTATGAACGGCAATATTTTTATTACGATGCAGCCACCGCGTGGCTTTGGTGAGGATCCGGATAAAATTTACCATTCGCCCGATTGCGCACCGACACATCATTATTTAGGATTTTATCATTGGCTGCGCGATATCTGGGGCGCAGATGCGATGATGCATATTGGTACTCACGGCAGCTTGGAATGGCTGCCTGGTAAGGGCGTAGCGATGGGGGATGAGTGCTATCCCGATATCTGTACCGGTGATTTGCCGAATGTTTATCCCTACTGGGTTGTTGATACCGGCGAGGGCATACAGGCCAAGCGCCGAAGTGCTGCCTGCCTTATCAGCTATCTTTCGGCGCCATTGAGTATTAGCGGTGTATATGATGAGCTGGCGGAGCTGGAAAAGGCTTTGGAGGAATATGTGCACTTTAAGGCTGATAAGGATGCCGATTTGAGCGAACCGATGGCACAAATCAGAGAGAAAGCTGCTGCTGCCGACCTTACAGACGAGGTACGTGAGGAGGATGCCGCTGATTTTGACGATTATGTAGGTCATCTGCACACATATCTGACGGATTTGAAGAATATGCAGATGACTACAGGACTGCACATTATGGGTAATCCGCCGCAGGGAGAAAAGCTGACAGAATATCTTTATGCGTTGGTGCGTCTGGAAAATCCTGATATGCCGTCGTTGCCCAAAACCTTGGCGCAGGCCTATGGTTACGATTATTACGAGCTGATTGACAACAGCAGCAAGCTGTTGCCGGACGGAATTTTGAGCTATGGTATGCTTTTGGATAAAATTAACGGTCAATGTCTGGAGATTATCCGTCTGCTGCAAAATAACAATTTTGTTGTTGATGAAGTAAAATTGCGTGCGCTGGAATGCGTACAGTGTTGGGATGAGGCTGTGCAGCAGGATATTATCAAAATTGCCGGTTTTATTTGCGATAAGCTGTACCCGAGCTTGGCGCATACTACCTGGGAGCGCAGTAATTGTATCCGCGCGCTGCAGTCTGAATATATCGAGCCGAGTGCCGGTGGTGCGCCTACAAGCGGAGGTGCCGAGATTTTGCCGACCGGACGCAATTTTTACGGCGTTGATCCGCAGCTGCTGCCTACACCTGTAGCGTGGAAAATCGGTTCACAGATGGCAGAGGATGTGATTAACAAATTTGTAGCGGAGGAAGGCCGCTATCCCGAAAGCGTAGGTATTTTGCTGTGGGCGACCTATAACATGCGCTCTAATGGTCAGTGTATGGCGGAATTTATGCGCCTGATGGGCGTGCGTCCTGTTTGGCAGAAGGGAACCCTGAAGGTGACAGGCATCGAGATTATTCCGCTCGATGAGCTGAAGCGTCCGCGCGTTGATGTTACCGGACGCATCAGCAGCCTGTTCCGCGACACGCTGCCGGGAGCGGTGTGCTGGTTGGATAAGGCAGTGCAGCAGGTGGCGGCACTGGATGAAAGCTTTGAGGATAATTTCGTGCGCAAGCATGTGGTGGAGGAATCGCAGCGACTGGAAAGCGAGGGTGTGGATAAGGAGCTGGCTTGGAGGCAGGCATCCTACCGCATTTTCGGCGACCCGCCGGGAGCGCATGGCGCTGGCGTGAGCGCACTTTTGGCTTCCCGCAATTGGGATGACCTAGGCGATATTGCTGATGTGTATGTGCGTTGGGGTGCACATGTCTATGGCGAGGGCGAAAAAGGTCAGTATAGGCCGCAGCTGTTTACAGAGCGGATGGCAAAGCTGGAGGTTACTGTAAGCAATATTGATAACCGCGAGTCTAACTTGTTGAATTCCGATGATTATAACGCTTACCGTGGCGGCATGATTGCTGCAGTGCGTAATTTCAGCGGCAAGATGCCGAAAAACTATTGCAGTGACAGCTCCGACCGTCAGCATGTCGTGATTCGCACGCTGGCAGAGGAGGTCAAGCGCCTGTTCCGCGGTGAAGCGATTAACCCCAAATATATCCGGGGTATGAAGGAGTTTGGCTATAAGGGAGCAGGCGATTTGGCAACCTATGTTGATAACTGTTTCCAATGGGATGCTACCAGTTCCGTTATGGAGGACTGGATGTATGAAAAGTTTGCGGAAAAGTACGCTTTGGACAAAGATATGCAAAAATGGTTTGCTGAGGTTAATCCTTGGGCTTTGCGCAGACTGACTGAGGTTTTACTGGAGGCGGAGCAGCGCCGGCTGTGGAACGCCAAGCAGCAGACTAAGCAGTCACTGCAGGAGTTGCTGCTGAATATTGAAGGAGAAATTGAAGAACGGGGCGATGCATAAAAATTTTCACTAAATCGCTTGCGTGTATACCTAGTAGACACTGTATAATTAGATACATATTTTATTGATAGCTCTTTTTAATAAATGGAGGAATATAAATGAAACGTACTGCTGTATATCCTTTTACTGCGATTGTAGGACAGGAGGAAATGAAGCTGTCCCTGATTTTGAATGTTATTAACCCGGCCTTGGGTGGTGTTTTGATTAAAGGTGAAAAGGGCACGGCGAAGTCCACCGCTGTGCGCGCTCTCGCCGAGCTGTTGCCGCCGATGGCGGCTGTGCACGGCTGTCGCTTCCACTGTGACCCGCATAGCAGCCAGCTGTGCGATGACTGTACTGCTAAGCTGCAGGCAGAGGGCACCTTGCCGGAGGAAACCATCAACATGCGCGTAGTTGAACTGCCTGTAAGTGCAACCGAAGACCGCGTTGTCGGTACATTGGATATTGAGCATGCAATTAAGCATGGCGAGAAAAAGTTTGAACCAGGTATTTTGGCGCAGGCCAACCGTAACATTTTATATGTAGATGAAATCAATCTGCTGGATGACCACGTTGTAGACGTGCTGCTGGATGCCGCTGCTATGGGTGTAAACACTGTTGAGCGCGAGGGTGTTTCCTATTCCCACCCCGCACGCTTTGTGCTGGTAGGCACTATGAACCCCGAAGAGGGTGACATCCGCCCGCAGCTTTTGGACCGCTTTGGTCTGAGCGTTGTTGTAACCGGCGAACATGACCCGCTGCAGCGCGTAGAGGTAATCAAGCGCCGTCTGGCTTATGAAAGCGATGCTGAGAGCTTCATTACAGGTTACAAGGAAGCGCAGGAGGAGCTGGCGGAAAAAATTATCGCTGCCGGCAAGCTGCTGCCGGAGGTAACTATTGATGACAAGCTGCTGCAAACTGTGGCCAAGCTTTCTGTTGAGCTGGGCGTAGACGGCCACCGTGCGGATATTACCGTAATCAAAACAGCGCTGACTTTGGCTGCCTTCAACGGCCGCAAGCAGGCTAACCTTGATGACCTGAAAGAAGCTGCTAAGCTGGTGCTGCCGCACCGTATGCGCCGTCGTCCGTTTGAAGAGGGCGAGCTGGATTGGAATAAGGTAGAGAGCTTTTTGGCTGCCGAAGCCTAAGGAGCGTTGACTATGCTGAAAAATAATCTCTATCCCTTTACTGCGGTAGTGGGGCAGGAGGAGGCTAAAAAGGCCTTGCTCATTGCTCTTGTCAACCGCAGAGCAGGCGGCTTGCTCATAGGTGGAGCCAAGGGTACGGCAAAATCCGTGCTGGCCCGCAGTGTGCAGAGTCTGATTGGTGCGCAAAGGATGCTGACGTTGCCGCTGAATGTAACAGAGGATATGCTTTTTGGCAGCATCGACCTGGAGGCTGCCGTAAGCCTGGGCGAAAAACGCTTTTCACCGGGCATTCTGGCACGTGCTACGGATAACATTCTTTATATTGATGAAGCCAACCTGCTGCGTCAGGAGCTGCTGACAGCGGCATTGGATGCCAACAGCGCAGGCATCAACAATGTAGAGCGTGACGGTATCAGCTGCAGCCATGAGGTGCGCACGACCGTCATTGCCACGATGAATCCTGAGGAGGGCACTCTGCCCGGACATATTCTGGACCGTTTCGGCATGTACGCAGATATGCAGGCACTGCAGGATATCGGTCAGCGCGTGGAGGTTATCCAACGTGCCTTAGCATATAGTAACAATACCCTTGCGTTTTGTGAGCAGTATGCGGAAGAAACCGCTGCCCTGGCAGCGAAGGTGCAGGCAGCGCGTGAGCTGCTGCCGCAGGTTGAGGTGAGCGATGCGATGCTGATGCTTGCCGCTCAGCTGTGCTCGCAGGCTTTTTGTGCCGGCCATCGTGCGGAAATTTATCTGCTGGAGGCTGCGCGTGCTATCGCTGCTTTGGCTGATCGCGCTTACGTGCTGCCGAAGGACGTAGAGGAGGCCGCACAGTTCGTGCTGCCGCACCGTATGCGCAAGCCGCCCGAGCAACAGCCCGAGGAGCAGGAGCAGCAGAACGATAACCAAAACGAAGATGAAAATGAGCAGGATAACGAAGATAATCCTGACGATGATAATAACGACGAGGACAACGAAGATAACCAGCTGCCGCCACCACCGCCATTGGATAACGGCGATGATGACGAAGATGACGATGCTTCCGACGATGAGGACGAGGACGACGAAAGCGACGAGGACGAGCAGCAGCAGGAGCGTAATAATAACAACTTGGCACCGGAGGAGCAGCTTGCCGATATCGACAAAAGCTTCCGCCTGCCGAAGATGCTGCTGGATTTGGGCAAGGACCGCAATGTGCGCCGTGGTAGCGGCAAACGCAGCGTGACCAAGACTGACCTGAAGCAGGGACGTTATGTGCGTGCCGAACAGCCTAAGAGCAAGGTTACAGACCTGGCCTTTGACGCTACTATCCGTGCCGCAGCGCCCTATCAGCGCTTGCGTGAGGACAATGGCTGTGCGCTGAACATTAAGGAGGAGGATTTACGCCAAAAGGTGCGCGAAAAACGCATCGGCAACACCTTCCTGTTTGCGGTGGATGCCAGTGGCTCCATGGGTGCACGTGAGCGTATGCGCGCCGTTAAGGGTGCCATCTTCTACATGCTGCAGGAGGCGTACCAAAAGCGTGACCGCGTAGGCATGATTGCTTTCCGTCGTGATAAGGCGGATATGCTGCTGCCGATTACCCGCAGCGTGGACCTGGCGCAGAAGCGTCTGGCAGAAATGCCGACCGGCGGCAAAACACCGCTGGCAGATGGACTGGCGCTGTCGCTGCAGACGCTGGCCATGCTGAACAAGCGTGACAGCGAGCTGGAGCCGATTCTGATTGTCGTAACCGACGGACGCGCGAATGCCGTGCATGAGGGTGAAAAGGATCCTGTAGCTGCAGCGATAAGTATTGCCGAAAAAATCGCTAAGGCTAAAATTACCTCGGTGGTTATTGATACGGAAAGCGATTTTATCAAGCTGGGCCTGGCAAAGAAGGTTGCCGCCGCTATGCAGGCCAATTATTACACGCTGCAGAAGCTGTCTAAAGAAAATATAATTCGTATTGTAAGAAATTTGAATTAAAGATAAGAGTATAGTATACTAATAGATATATTAGCATACAAAGGAGTGGAGCTTTTATGAAAAAATTGCTTATTTTATTGATGACTTTATTTTGCTGTGCAACCGCTTTTGCTGCGGATGCAGACAAAAAGCCTGCAACCCAAGAGGGCATGAACTGGGAAATCAGCATGATGCCTAAACCGAGCGAAGAAGAACAGGAGCAGGCACGTTGGTCTATCGTTGTAGAAAATAACGTAGGTATTTATGCTTACGATATGGATTCCTTGACCTTCAGCAAGGTTACTAACGGCCTGCCCGATAAAAATATTATTTCCGTGCTGACGAAAACCGTTTTTACCGATAAGGATATGCTGAAAAAGCTCAATGAAAAATACAAGGCTTCTCTGACTAAAAAAGAGAAGGTGCAATACTGTGAAATCGTCATGACCTTTAATCTGCAGGATAAAACCTACGGCGTAGAGGTAATGGATGTTTATGGCAACAAGAAAACTCTGCTGAGCCATCAGGCCAAAGAGCTGAAGTTTGTTCCTGTTCCCACAGGCAGCTTCGCCGAGGCTATGCTGGAAATCTGCCAGCAGGCAGTAGCTGCTGATGCCCAAGCAGCAACAAAATAATGCTGCGCCCCGATTTTACTCAGGTAAAAAACTATATATTACAACACAAACTCCTTAGTCTGCTTGCTATCTGTGTGATAGGCATTACTTTGACACTGGGCCTCAGGCATCTCTCCAACCAGTCTACGTCAAAAAAAGCAGTAATGAAACCTATTGTGCACACGCAGACAGTAAGCAGACGACCATTGTATAAAAGCATTAATCTTTTTGGACAGCTCAAGGCCAAGGCACAGATTGATATCGTCAATAAGTATGCCGGCATCGTCGATGAGATTAATGTGGATTTGGGCAGCAAGGTGCAGGCAGGAGATATTCTGCTGGTGCAGCATCTTGATGATGCCCGCGCCGAAATGCTCAAGGCCAAGGCACGCTATGCCGAGGCCGGAGCCAATGCGGCAACTACGGATGTGAGCTATAACACCAGTCTGATCCGTTATGAGGCAGACTATAAGCTGGCGCAGGTCAACGCAGAGCGTTACCGTAAGCTTTATGCGCAGGGCGCTGTTTCCAAGTCCGAGCTGGACAGTATGGAGCAGACGCTGGCTAATAAAAAGGCGCAGTACGATGCTTTGGCGCAGCAGGAAAGCTATGATGGCACACCGTCGCAGGTTTACCGTCAGGAGCAGATTGCTGCCAGACGCGAGCAGGAGTACATTATTGCGCAAAACAAGTATCACGATCTGATTTTTAAGGCACCACGCGCAGGTATTATTACCTACCGCGATGCAGAAGTGGGTGGCTATGCGCCTGCAGGGAGCAGGCTGCTTACCCTTTTGGATGACAGTGGTTTTACAGTGGACTGCGATATTACAGAGGCCGAGGCTGCTTCTGTGACCGTTGGCACGCAGGTCGAGCTAAAGCTGGAGGCGATTGGCGAAATATGCCGGGGTACTGTTGTTTATGTGAGCCCTGTAAGAAGCAGGGAAACAAACAAGTTTACCCTCCGCATCAGGCTGGATGAGCCTGGCTCCAATGTAAAGGCAGGCTTGTTTGCCAAAGGTGAATTGCGTTTTCTGCAAAAGCCATCCACTATATATTTACCTAAAAATGCCGTTCTGGAACGGGATGGCAAATATTTTGTCTATGTGCTGGGCAAGGGTAATAAGGCTCTGAAAAAGCCTGTTACTACCGGTGCAAGTAATAATGAAAGCATTGAAATAGTGCAGGGTGTGAAGATAGGCGAGACGGTTATCCTTGATAATCTTGCGCGTCTGCGTGACGGCATGGTGGTTGAGGTGGCCAAGGAGGAGGCGAAGTAATGAATATTACGCGCTTTTCTATTAAACGGCCTATCGGTATCTGCATGATTTACATATTAGTCTGCGTCCTCGGTCTTATCAGCTTCTTTCGCATTGGCGTGGAGCTGTTGCCGGACGTAGACTCAAAATTTATCAGCGTCATTGTCAACTATCCGGGCGCCAGTACGGAATCTGTCGAACAGCAGGTGACGAAGCCGATTGAGGACGAGCTGTCCTCAATTTCGCACTTTAAGCAGGTGCGTTCCGCTACACGTCCCGGACGTGCGGAGATTTTTGTCGAGCTGGACAGTCAGGCCGATGCTGATATGGTAGCGATTGAGGCAACCAAAAAGGTCAGCCGTATCCGTAAGAATCTGCCGGAGGATATTGATGAGCCTGCAGTGCTCAAGCGTTCCTCCGAAGAATATCCGATTATCCAGATTGCAGTAACGTCTAAGGATAACCTGGACGATATTTTTGCCTTGGCAGACAGCAGCTTTAAGGAGCGCTTGCAGCAGGCAGCCGGCGTAGCCGATGTTGATGTTACCGGCGGACGTGCCAAGGAAGTCGCTATAGAGGTTGACAAGGATAAGCTCAATTATTACGGTTTGACTCTGCAGGATATTATTACAGCGGTGCGCAAGGAAAACGTTATTGTTTCTTCCGGCTCCGTCTATACCGATGCTTTGGAAAAAACCGTGCGTCTGCAGGCGCAGTATAAGGCTCCGGAGGAGATTCAGCATCTGCAGCTTAAGGGTACAGGCGGCAGATATATCGAGCTGGGGCAGGTGGCTAACGTGCAGGCCAAGGATAAACGTGCTGTGGCCTATAGCCGTGTTGACGGCAATGAGGCGGTATCGCTGGAGGTTTATAAGGCCAGCGGTGCTAATATCGTCGACACAGCAGACGGCGTGCTGCAGCAGCTGGAAACTCTGCGCAAGGATTATCCTGACTACGTTTTTACTGTTGTCTATGACCAGTCGCATTTCGTACGCGATTCCCTAAGCAACACGCTAAAAACGCTGCTCGAAGGTCTTGTGACTACAGGACTTGTTTTATATTTGTTCCTGCGTGGCTGGAAGTCCTCTATGGCAGTTATGATTGCCATTCCGACCTCACTTATTGCAACCTTCTTCCTGATGTATCTGGCAGGCTTTACCTTCAATATGATGTCACTTATGGGTATGGCACTGTGTATCGGTATTCTTGTGGATGACTCCATTGTCGTTTTGGAGAATATCCATCGCTTTCTGGCGATGGGCAAAAGTGCCGACGTGGCAGCGGAGGAAGGACGTAATGAAATCGGTATGGCGGCAATCGCTATGACGCTTTGCGACGTGGTGGTATTTTTGCCGATTGCCTTTATGCAAAGTGCAACAGGCCAGTTCTTCAAGCAGTTTGGCATGACGATTGTTTTTGCTACATTGATGTCACTTGTTGTATCCTTTACGCTGACGCCGATGCTGGCTTCGCGCTTTTATAAAAACGGCGTGGAGGAGCCTAAGGGCAAGCTTTGGAGCAGGCTAGATGCTTTGGAAGCGCAGACAATCGCAAAATATGATGTTCTGTTGCGCAAATGCATAGAAAAGCCGAAGAAGCTGGTGCTGGGAGTGCTGGCAGCCTTCGCGGTGGCAGTGGCGCTGGTGCCGCTTGGTATAGTTGGCTCGGAATACATGCCGCGTACCGACGAAAGCGCGATTCAGGTGAATATTGAGCTGCCTACGGGCTTTAACGCCGACCAAACCAACGAGGCCTTGCTGCTGTTTGAGGATTATTTGGCCAAGGTGCCGGAAATCGAGCATTATATGACTAATGTAACGACCACACAGAGCATGGGCAAGCTGGTTATCGCGCTCAAAAGCAGCGATGAGCGCAGCAAGGATGTTTGGCAGGTAGCACAGGGCATCCGCAGTTTCGCCAAACAGAATTTGGGTGAGATTAAGGTGCGTGTCAACGAAATCCAATCGTCCGTTACTGGTGTTTCCGGCGGTCGTAATCTTGTGCGTTCACCGGTACAGGTAGAGCTTAAGGGCAGCGATATGGACCAGCTCGTGGCTGATTCCGCTAAGGTGGAGCAGATTTTTGCTTCGACAGCAGGCCTGAAGGATATCAAAAATTCCTATGTTAAAGGCATGCCGGAGCTGAAGGTGACGGTAGACCGCGACAAGCTGAAATATTATCACGCGACAGTCAATGATGTGGCGCAGTCCTTTAACGCTGCCATTGGCGGACGCAGTGCCGGCGTATTGGCGAACGATGTGCAAAACCATGGCAATGACACCGATATTGCAGTACGCTTTGCCGGTGGCAGTGGCTATGATATTGAAGACGTGCGCGCTATTCCCGTGCAGACAGGCAGAGGAAGCGTCTTTCTTGGCGACCTTGCCGACGTAGAAGAGGGCGTAGGCCCGATTACGATTCGTCGAGTGAACAAGGAGCGCATTATCAACATCCAGTGTAATCTGACGGACAGACCGCTGAATGAGGTAGTCAAGGAGCTGACGCAAAAGCTCAATGCCGCAGGTCTTAAGAGTAGCTATGCTTTTTCCGGTCAGGCGACCACGATGAACGATTCCTTTGCCGAAATGGCTATGGCGTTGTCACTGTCACTGCTTTTGATTTATCTGCTGTTGGCAGTGCTTTATGAATCGGTATTCACGCCGTTCATCCGTATGTTTTCACTGCCGCTGGGCATTATCGGTGCCATCTTCTGTTTGCTGCTGACGCATAATACAATCAATCTGTATTCACTTATCGGTATTCTGGTTATGGATGGTTTGGTAGCGAAAAATGGCACGTTGCTTTTGGACTATACGCTCACGCTGATGCATGAAGGTATGACGGCGAAGGCAGCGGTAATTGAGGCAGGTAAAACGCGTCTGAAGCCTATCTTTATGACAGCACTGACGATGGTGGTGGGCATGCTGCCGACAGCGCTTTCGCTGAGCGCAGGCTCGGAAACGCGCGTGAGCATGGCGTGGGTTATTATCGGCGGTATGATAACGTCGACGGTAGTTACGCTGTTGGTGTTGCCGATACTGTTTTTGTGGTTGAAAGAAAAATTTCCTAATCGAATTTAATAATAAATAGGAATATATATTGCGTCGAAACAATTTATATAGTATACTATTTGTAAGTAAGAAGAAGTTCTAAACAATTATAATTTTGTTAGAGCTTTTCTTATATACTATCAGAAGAGCAACTTGCGCCTTTGCTGATTATAAAAGCAAGGGCGCATTTTTTATAGCTATATTGCCGTATAGCTTACAATTTTGCTTGATGCACTTAGTAGCTCGTGGCCATACAAGACTGGACGGGGGAAGGGTGGTCAAAATAAATATTTTTAAGGAGTATGAGTAAAACATGAAGTCAAATTTTTCCAAGGGCATGCTGATGACAGCCCTTATTACCGGCACTGTTTTATGTAGCAGTGCAGCTGCTTTTGCCGAAGAGCTGCAGGAGTATTCGCTGGACCAGATGGTTGTAACAGCCACAAGAACAGAAAAGCGTGATGTTGAGGTTCCTGCAACAACTAACGTTATCACAGAACAGGAAATTAAAAATCGCGGTTATGTAAGTGTATTTGATGCGTTGGAGCAAACTGTCGGCATCCAAAGCTATTCCTATACCGGCGGTGAAGGCGATAATGGCAGTTCTACGGGCCGTACCTATATCCGCGGTTTAGACAAAGGCACTTTGGTTTTGTTGAACGGTGCACCTATCAACCTGAACAATTACAATTCAACCGCAGGCATTCCTATCAGTGCCGTAGAAAAAATTGAGGTTGTAAAAGGCTCTAATTCTGTTCTTTATGGCAGTGAAGCTATGGGTGGCGTTATTAACATCATTACCAAAAAAGCCGGAAAAATTAACAACAGCATTAAAGCTGTAGCAGGTAACTATAAAAAGGGTTATGAGGTTGCTTCCAGCGGTGATAAATATATTTTGAGCTTCAGCCGTGACTATTATAAAAAATTTGAGAACTCTTCTATCAACTACAAAGGATTCGATACAGACAGACGTGCTTATACCAAAAATAATCTGTTCGCAAGCGTAAATTTGTCTAAAGATTTTACGCTTAATTATATGCATACGGAAACTAAAAATACCGGTATGACATATCTCAATCCTGACGGAAGCATGAATAAAACTTCTTATAGCTATAATGATGAAAGAGATAATGTAGCTTTACTCTATAACAACGAACAGGATAAGCTCAAATCTAATTTATCCTTCAACAGAAGAAGAATAGATGGTAAGCAATATAAGCCTAACGGACAGGTTTTAAGAAGCGGTTCCAGCAGCAATATTATTCTGTACACCATTAACTACGATATTAACAAGGACTGGACTTTATCCGATAAAGCAACATTACTGACCGGTGTAACTGCCAACAAAGAGCATTATGAAGAAATTGCCAATAGAAGCAACGCTATTTCCAGAGACAGCCTGGCAGCTTATTTCTCCTGGAATCAAAAATATGATGATAAGTTCTCTACTAATATCGGTGTAAGAGCACATTATGTAAAAAATAACGGCTTTGACGGCGCACACAATGTATATCTGCCGCAATTACAGACCTTATATAAACTGGATGAAAATACCAGCTGGTATATTAACGTTGGCAAGGCATTTGAAATGCCGGCAATCAATTCCCGATACTCCAGAAGCAAAACCGGTTCTAATGGTGCATTGAAGCCTCAGGAGGGCTGGACTTATGAAACCGGTGTGAAGAAGATTACCGATACATCCTCCAGCAAATTAGCTGTGTTCACAATGAGAATGGATGATAAGTTTGCCTGGAAAAAATATAACCAATTAGGCATTACTCCTCCGGCAGGAGTTGATCCAGACACCTATATTCAGGTAAATCTTGGCGAATTTAAAAACACCGGTGTTGAATTCGAATATGATAAAGTAATCGGAGAACATTGGAGATACAATTTAGGTGCAACCTATCAGGATCCTTTGGCTAAAGATGCCGGCAAGTGGACTCAGCAATCCTCCAGATACCAATTTACTGCAGGCGCTAAGTACAATTACAGCAAGCTTGGCGTCGGTGTAAACCTTTATTATTTGGGTGATAGAGAAGATGCATCCTACGGCAGCCTGCATAAGCTGAAAAACATTATTAAGTTGAATTCTGTTATTAACTATGATCCTGACAAAAATAACAGTATTACCTTAAATCTTTACAACCTCTTAGACAGAGATAATTCTATCAATGTCAGTGAAAATCTGGACAAACCGTTCAACTGGACTTTGTCCTACGAATATCGCTTCTAATTACTTGATTCTCCCCAAGGTGGCGCAAAACTGCGTCACCTTTTTAAAAACAGCATGTTTTAAAACACCGCTAATACTCTCGGTAAAGTAATATTCGTTTAAATTTGAAAGGGAAAATATGTATCGCTTAATCCTTATGCTTGTTATAGCCTGTTTTCTTTCCGGGTGCACAACAGAAAACTTTGGCCAATCCGTTAATTTTACAGATAAAAATAACGCAATCGTTGTAACGGACGATACCGGTTATCAGGTAAAACTAAAGAAGAAGCCGGAAAAAATTATGACCAACAATATTTATCTTGATAACATCCTTTTGGGATTAGTGGAGCCTGAAAAAATGCTGTCTGTATCTAAAAATATGGATAACTCGGCAAAATCGTTTGGCAATATGGTAAGTTCATTGGTCGAAAATAAGATTACAAATCCGGGATTGGAAGCAGTTCTGGCTTTAAAGCCGGATATATTCATTGTTAATGAGGTAATTGGTGCAGATAAAATTCAGTCTTATCGTGATATGGGTATACCTGTTTATGTTGTAAGGTTGTCTACAAATATAGAAGAAGTCAAAAATGAAATTATCAAGCTTTCCCGGCTAGTAGGTGAAGAGCAGCGTGGTAAGATTTTAGTCAAAAAAATGAACGATAAACTGGAGCGGATTGAACGCAATATACCACAAGAGCTTCATTACAGTAAAAGTACTGTTCTTGTATCAGCCAATTACGCGTCCTATGGAGGCAAGGGTTGCATGTATGATGATATCTGCAAGCATGCCAAGCTAAGAAACGGTATTGCAGATTTGGGAATGAATACCGGACAGACAGTCAATAAAGAGGTCATGATTGAGATAAATCCGGATTTTTTCTTCCTTGCAAAACCATGGAAGGATAATAAGGCCAAGGATGAGAAATTGTTGGGTGAGTTTTTAGCTGATAAGAGCTTAGAAAATTTGCGGGCGGTAAAAAACGGGAAAGTAGCTCTGCTTGATGAAAAATACATTTTTATCGGTCATCAGAATTGCGTATGGTCGGTGCAGAAGCTGGCACATCTGGTTTATGGTGACTGTGTTGTTTTAGAGCCGGAGGAGTTTTTGAAAGGGTTTTGATAATTAAGCATAAAAACATCATGATTAATTACATTTACAGCCTTGAATAGTAACTGAAAAAGCGGTGCGTTAGTACCGCTTTTTTCTTTTGATTTTCTATGAAAAATTATGAAGATTAAGTGGATAAATGGTTTGAAATGATATATAATATTAACTAGATGAGTTGATATACAGACATTGTTTCGTCTATTGTGAAGCCACCGGCATATGACCATGAAAGACTGGATATGCAGGGACTTTTCGATAAATATTTTTAATAGGAGTATGAGTAAAATGAAAAAAGGATTGTTAATGACTGCGTTGATTACCGGTACTTTGATGTGCGCAAGTACAGGTGCTTTTGCCGAAGAGCTGCAGGAGTATACGCTGGACCAGATGGTTGTAACGGCGACGAGAACCGAAGCAAGAGAATTAGAAGTTCCTGCTGCTGTTAGTGTTATCAATGCTAAAGAAATCGAGAACAGCGGCGCCAAAACTGCTTATGAGGTTATTGAGCGTCAGGTTGGCTTTACCAACAATGCTTATGGCCCCGGCGGTCGTGAATTCGGCGGCAGCTCTACCAGAACTGTTCTGCGTGGCCTTGATAAGGGCACCTTGGTAATGGTTAACGGCGCTCCGATTAACATGATGAACTACAACAGCATGGAGGGTATTCCTGTAGAGGCTGTTGAGAAAATCGAAATTGTCCGTGGTGCTCAGTCTGTACTTTACGGTGCGGAAGCAACCGGCGGTGTAATTAATATTATTACCAAGAAAGACGGTAATCGCACTACTATTTCCGTAGGTGCCGGCAACTATGATAAAAAATGGGGTTTATTCAGCTCCGGTAAAGGCTATACAGTTGCTGTCAGCAAGGATTATCTTGGTGATGTAGACCAGACTAATAAGGTTTTTGAAAAATCTAGCAGAAAATGGAAATATCGCGACAGCAGCAAGGATAACGCTTTTGTAAGCTTATCTCCTACCGATAAATTGAGCTTTAACTTTGCTCATACCGAGGGCAATTATTACAGAGATTCCTATACCGTGAAAAACGGTGTAGAAACCGGTGCCGGCACAGCTTATTATTACAAAGACAGACGTGATAATGTAAGCGCAATCTATAATGATAAGGATAATCAGTTCAAGACAATTGTTTCTTATAATAAACGTGTAGTTTCTCCTTACCAGGCAACTCTTAAAGGCTTTGTATATGGACCTAATAAACGTGCTAAATCCTCTGACTGGAATCTGAATACTTTAACTTGGGATACCCAGAAAGCATGGAACTTACGCGATGATAAGGATACCTTGGTTCTTGGTATGACTATTTCTAAAGAAGAAGCAGAAGACAGATACGAGCATATGCAGGGCGAACGTAAGAATTATGGCTTATATGCATCCTATAAATATGCATTTTCCGATAAATTTGATGTAACTGCCGGTATTCGCGGTCAGCATATTAGCGAGGATTATATAAAAGGTCAGGATAAGACTAAGAGCCATAACGAATTTGTTCCTCAAATTCAGGCATTGTATAAGCTCAGCGATAATATTTCCTGGTATGCTAATGCTGCCAAATCCTATCAGCTGCCGCCTCTGAACCAATTCTTCTCTCATACGGGAGATAGTGTTGGTGATTTAAAACCGCAAGAGGGCTGGACCTATGAAACCGGTATCAAGCACATCACTGACACAGCATCCGTAAAGGCCGGCGTATATCATATGGATATAGATGCTAAGTTTGATTGGGTTGATATCGGCCTGCCGAATAAGGTTCTGAAGAATGTCGGCAAATTCAAAAATGATGGTTTGGAAATTGAGTATAAAAAGCATCTCAGCGATCAGTTCAGCTATAATTTAGGCGCTGCTTTCTCCAATCCTAAAACTAAAGAAGAGGGCAAGGATTTCTACAAGCAATCTGATGCTAAGCTGCAATTGACTGCAGGTATTGATTATACTGTCGGTAAACTGTCCAGCAACTTGAACTTCCTGTATTTGGGTAAACGTGAAAGCTCTTATTATAACAGCTTAGGCTCTAAAGGCAGCGATCACAGCATTCCGCACAGAAGTCTGTTGAATGCTAACTTCACCTATAAAGCTGATGAGCATCATTCCGCATCCCTGACCTTAAATAATCTCCTTGACAGAGATGATACTATTAACAAGTATGAAAACTGGGGTATGCCGTTTAACTGGATGCTGACCTATAACTATACCTTCTAATTTAATAAAACAGCTGAGGCGGTGCGCAAGCGCCGCCTTTTTGTATAAAAAATTTTCATAAAACTCTTGCGTATAGCGTAGCTATATGGTTTAAAATAAGATATAATGTTAACTAGATGAGTTGGTGTATAAATACTATTTTGTCTATTGTGAAGCCAGTGCATATGACCATGAAAGATTGGATGTGTGAGGGCTTTTCAATAAATATTTTTGATAGGAGTATGAGAAAAATGAAAATGAGAAAAGGGTTATTGATGACGGCGTTGATTACCGGTACTTTGATGAGCAGTGCAGCTGCTTTTGCCGAGGAACTGCAGGAGTACACTCTTGACCAGATGGTTGTAACTGCAACCCGCTATGAAAAAAGAGATGTAGAGGTTGCAGCTTCTACCGAGGTTCTTGATACTAAAAAACTTGAGCAGACAGGTGCGACGAACTTATATGACGCACTGAAATTCGGTGCAGGTCTGGAAGCACATCAGTATGGTCCGGCAGGCAGCTCTATGGGTAATATGACCAGTAAAATTGTTATGCGTGGTAATGCCAACGGTACGCTGGTTCTTGTTAATGGCATTCCGTTAAATACTCGCGGAACATATGATTTGACAGATATTCCTGTTGAAAATATTGAACGTGTTGAAATTGTCCGTGGTGGCGGTTCTGTACTTTATGGCAGTGAAGCTACCGGCGGTGTAATCAATATTATTACCAAGAAAACTAAACAGAATTATGTTAAAGCTGCTGTAGGTAACGACGGCCGTCAGGAATATAGCGGTAGCTTCCAGGCTGAAGGCTTTGGCTTTGGTTATAAATATACCAAAGTAGGCACTACTGAAAATGTTGCCAGTGATGGCAGAGATTGGAAAGGTCCTGAAAATAACAATTTTGATTTAAGCTATCAGATTAATGACAGATTGCTGTTTACTGCAGGTCACAATGATTCTAAGTATCATTACATTACCGAAGGTAAAAAGGCTACCGATACCAAACAACATGTTAAACGTAACAATCTTCAATTAGCTTATGATGATAACGGCTTCAAGGCAACCGCTTATTATGTTGACAGAAACCGTGAAAAAGATGCCATTACCTTGAAAACCGGCAAATTAGCTTACGATGAAGAAAATAATAAAAACTTTGGCTTGGATTTACAGAAAACCTGGAATCTGAATGACGGCGATGTAGCATTGGTTGGTGCTAACTATAAGGCAGAACAATATACACCGTATGAACAAGCTATGCAGAGCAGAAATAACTATTCTGTTTATGCTTCCTACGAAAAACAATTTGATGAGAAGAATACACTTGCATTAAGTGCGCGTGAATCCTGGACTACCGGTGCACCTAATGATTATAATAATACCAACTTCAGCGGACAGGTTCAGTATACTCATAAATTAGCAGAAGATACGAATCTGTATGCCAGCATTGGTCAATCCTATAAGATGCCTGATTTACACCAGATTTATAAGACTAAAGCCGGCGCTGACTTAAAGGCTCAAACTGGTATGCATTATGAGTTAGGCTTGAAGAAGGATTTTGACGATTTCAGAAAAGCAAGAATTGCTTTATTCTCTTATAAAGTAAAAGACAATATTACAGCTAAGTATGACGAAAAACTTGGTGATTTTACTTATGAAAACGAAGATTTGAAGAATACCGGCATCGAGGCTGAATACTCCTTAAGTGCTGATAAAGGCTTCGGTTACAGCTTATCTGCTTCCTATAGCAGTCCTAAAACCAGAAATATGAAGAAAGGTGTTGTTGGTGACTGGGAAAGAGATTACGCAAAATTAAATCTTAAAGCAGGACTGACTTATAGAATGGATAAGTTCAGTGCAGCCTTGAATGCAGCTTATACCGGCGACAGAGTATTGTCTGATAAGGATACTACACCGTCCTTGATTACTAATTTCAATGCTGAATATCAGATGACTAAAAACGGCAGTGTTTTCCTGACAGTTAATAATATTTTGGATAGAGAGGATATTTCTTACAGATCTTCTTCCGTAGAGTATTACTATACTCCGATTAATTTCCTGATTGGTGTAAAATACAGCTTCTAACACTTAACCTTTACGGCGGCGCACTTGCGCCGCCTTTTAATATACCACCAAAACAAAAGCGAATTTTCAGAAAAATTACTTGACTATCGTAACCTTCTCTGCTAATATAATAAGCACAAAGACTAGTCAGAAAAATCAGAAGGAAGGCTATGAATAATAAATGGTAAAAATAAAGCAAGATTTGTTGAATTCCATTAAAGAATTTACTCTTATGGATGACCCGTTTATGACCAAGGTTTTTGAAGATGACATAGAGCGTACGCAATTAATATTGCGGATTATTTTAGAAAATGATACAATCAAAGTAAAGAAAGCATCTACACAAAAACGTCTTAAAAATCTTCAGGGAAGGGACTTACAGCTTGATATTTTAGCTGAAAAAGCTGATGGCACCAAGTTCAATGTCGAAGTACAGAATGAAAGCAGTGGCGCCATTCCTCAAAGAGCGCGCTATCATATGAGCCTGTTGGATGCCAAAAGCTTGCCGAAGGATGAGTATTTTGACAAAATCCCTGAGAACTATGTTATTTTCATTACAAAGGAAGACGTGCTTAAAGGACTGTTGCCGATTTATCATATTCATAGAACGATAGATGAGAATGGTAGCAGCTTTGCAGATGGCTCGCATATTATCTACGTTAATGCCAAAATTCATAATGACACTCCGTTAGGAATGCTGATGCATGACTTTTGCTGCAAGAATCCTGATGATATGCATTATAAAAAGCTTGCCGAAAAAATTAGATACTTTAAAGAAGATAAGGAGGGCTTGGATAAAATGGGCGATGTAATGGAAAAGCTTATAGCGAAGCGTGAAAAAGAAGCCTTAGAAAAAATGGCAAAGAAATATGAAGCTAAAGCTGCTAAAGCGCAAAAGGAAGCTCGTATTAGCTTTGCCAAAGAGATGCTTGCCAATAATGAAAGCATAGATAAGATTGTTAAGTACTCTAAGCTTTCGGTGAAGGAAGTGCGTGCGCTGGCTGCTAAAATGAGCGCCTAGGGATACAAATTAATAAAAACATTGATCACCGCTATGATTAAAGACGATTCTGGCGGTGATTTTTTTATTTGCAAAAATTTTTGCAAATATCTTGCCTATAAAGTAGCTATATAGTTTAAAATAAGATATAATATTAACTGAACGAGTTGATATACAGATATTTTTTGCCGATTGTGAAGCTTGTTGCATATGACCATGAAAGACTGGGTGTGCTGGGGCTTTTCAATAAATATTTTTGATAGGAGTATGAGTAAAATGAAGATGAAAAAAGGCTTATTAATGACCGCTCTGATTACCGGCACAGTAATGAGCAGTGCAGTTGCTTTTGCCGAAGAGCTGCAGGAGTATACGCTGGACCAGATGGTTGTAACTGCAACAAGAACAGAAAAAAAGGATTTGGATATTCCGGCTGTTGTTGAGGTTTATTCTGAAGAACAGATTGAAAAAAGCAGTGCTGCCAATGCTTATGATGTATTGCAAAATACATTAGGCGTTAATACACAATCTCAAGGTTTCAATGGTACCGGTATGAGTACAATGACTAGTAGGGTTATGATTCGTGGTGTTGAAAAGGGCACATTGGTTTTGGTTAATGGCGTTCCTATGAATCAGGACGGTAAGTATAACCTGGAGGATATTCCGACTGAATCCATTGAAAAAATTGAGGTAGTAAAGGGCGGTGGCTCTGTTTTATATGGCAGTGAAGCTACCGGCGGTGTAATTAATATTATTACCAAGAAAGCAATGAGCAATACTGTTAAAGTTGCTGCGGGCAATTTTGGTAAGCAACGCTATAATGTAAGTGTCGGTGCCGATAAATTTAACATTGTTGCCGGCTATGAGAAGCGTGGTAAAGCCGATAATATGAGTGGTTATATAGGTAAACCGACCGCTAAGACTACTGTATATGATTATGGTAAGGGTGATAGAAAGAGTGTTTTGTGGAATTGGAAAATGCTTGACGGTTTAACCTTTACGCATAGTTATTCAATCAACAAGCATGAATACTGGCAGAAAAAAGCTTTGTCCGGCGAGCGTACGCAAAATAACTATTACGAAGATACCGATAATATGTTCTTGCTTCAATACGATAAAGATGGTTTAAAGGCTAATGTATCTTACGGAACTCAGGAAAAATCATATGATCAGTCTAAGTTTGCGAAAGGTTCCTGGTCCGCAAAATCTTCTTACAGTTGGCGTAAAGGACACAATACCAATATTGATTTACAAAAAACCTTTGATATGGGTGAAAACAAATTGTTAGTCGGTGCCGGTTATCAAAAAGAAGATATGGATTTGTTCTCGTCTAGCAAAAATAATAATAGCACCTACCAACGTGATAACTATTCCGTCTATGCTTCTTATGATTGGAAGGTATCAGATAACTCCAATTTAATTTTTAATGCCCGTGAAACGTGGGCAACAGGCTGTGACGGCTACCAAAAGGATAATAAAACCGGTAACAGCAAATATACCCGCAATGACAACCTAAACAAATTTACTCCTGAACTGCAATATATTTATAAGGTGAATGATGATAGCAGTTTTTATGCAAAGATTGGTAAATCATTCCGTTTGCCTAATTTGACGCAGATTTTCGGTAACGGTAATATGAATCCTGCTCTTGATTTGAAGCCTGAACAGGGAACACATTATGAAATCGGTTATAAATCGAACATTGGTAAAGGCAACTTGCGTTTTGCAGTGTTCAATTATAAAATTAAGGATTCCATAGACGCTGACGTAAAATATGATAAAGATGGCTTTATTGATGAAGTAGACTATTTCAATGAAGATGTTAAAAATACCGGTGTTGAATTATCTTATGCAATAAAGCATGATGATAATTGGTCTACACGTTGGGGTGCTACCTACCAAAATCCTAAAGCGCAAAATATTCATAACTACGGTGATATGGATTGGCATCAAATTTATAATAAATATCAGCTGCAGGGTGCTGTTGATTATACGCAAAGCAAATTTGCTGCCAGCATGTCTGTAAACTTTGTAGGCGACAGGATGTCCACCAGAGCCTCTATCACCAAACCTCAAAGAGAAATCAAGCCGCAATGCTTTACTGATTTGCATTTTACCTATGCACCCGAGAAAAATCAAAAGGCATTTTTGCACATTAACAACATATTTGACAGATTAGATATTACAAGCAACAGCACAGCGAATTTTTATTCCTTGGGCCGTAACTTCATGGTTGGCTACGAATATAGCTTCTAACACTTAACCTTTACGGCGGCGTAAATGCGCCGCCACTTTTTAACTTGCTGACTTACCTCGGAGGTGCAAAATGAAAAAGATAACGCTTTTAATCTGCCTGATGCTCTGCGGTCTTTTCGTCATTGGCGGAGCAACTGCCAGCGCTGCAGGCAAGAAGCCCATGGATAAGGAAAAAGCAGTGAACGGCCTGCATGACAGCTTTCTCTTTGACAAGGAAGAGCTTGGCGAGCTTTTTGACAGCGGCATCAGCTATATGGAGCTGAAAAAGCTCTGCCTGCATGCCTATGCAGCGAAAAAGCCGGTGAAGGATGTTGCGCAGCTGCGCGATAAATACGTGTGGACGCGCGTTGATTATCTGCTGGGGCTGACGCCGGAAAAGCTGGCGCGTGCTGAGCATGAGTACAAGGTTGACCGCATTCACCGTTTGTTCGGCCTGGATAAAAAGCTGGTGGATAAATACATGCGTATGGGTTACGCTTCGCATCAGGTGAAGCGTGCGATGTTCCTGGCGCGCCACTGCGATAAGAGCGTGGAGGAGCTGCTGGCAATGAAGACACGTCAGCAAAAATGGGGCGATATCTGCGAGCAGTTGGGACTGCCGCGTGATGCGTGTATGAAATAGTAAAATTAACCTGAAACCTTGGGGCGGTGTGAGTGCACCGCCTTTTTTCGCTTGTATAAAGAAATTTTTAACTCCCAAGTTTTTCGCCTGTAGAAGAAAAAATGCTTAAAAATCAGAAGTTTTTCGTTTACAAAAGAAAAACTTTGAGATTTTGGTGAGTTTTTCTTATGGAGAAGAAAAACTTGCGTAAACTTTGCCTTGCTTGCTGTTGCGCAGTTATTTTGAAACTGTAACCTGCTTTACATTATTTACTGCAAAATAATCGGAAGTACGCAAAGTGTAATATTTTCTTGACACTATTAATGCAGAGTGTTACACTAGGCACAACTTCCAAAAAGACCACAAACCGTTGAGACGGAGATCAAGTCAGCAGATGCGCTTACAGAGAGTTCGGGCAGGTGGAAGCCGGATAGAGATGCAGGCTGATAAATGGACCGTTGAGGGTGCTGTCAAATCGCTTCGGCGAGAGTATTCGGCAACGTTACACCGGCGTTAAGGGTGAGGAATGTGTCAGCATTCTGCGAGAGAGCGCCGATGTACGGCGAAGCAAGGTGGTACCGCAGGTATAAGTATTTATAGCCTGTCCTTGATATTGCTCAAAGCGAGCAGTACGAGGGCAGGCTTTTTTTGTTGACACGGGTGAAAATAAGCAGATGAGGTGAAAAAATGTTGAATTTATCTTTGGAGCAGGTCATGCAGTATGCAAAGGACTACAAGGCTGTGCCTGTAGCTAAGGAATGCCTGGCGGATATGCTGACGCCGCTGGCGTTTTTGGACAATGTAAGACGCAGCAGCCGCAACTACTTCCTTTTGGAAAGCATTGAGGGCGGTGAGCACTGGGCGCGCTATTCCTTTGTAGGCTATGATCCTGTGCTGCGTTTGAAAATAACCGACGGTAATGCGGAAATCATCAGCGGTGCTGCCGTGAAGTATCAGGAAAATGATCCCTTGGGCTGCATCCGCCATATTCTGGAGGAATACAAGGCGCCGCAGATTGATGGCCTGCCTAACTTTACCGGCGGTCTTGTAGGCACCTTTGGCTTTGATTTTATGCGCTACTGCGAGCCGGATATGCGTGTGAATAAAGAGCGCAAGGCGGAATTTGCCGATGTTGATTTAATGCTGTTTGATAAGCTGATTGCCTTTGACCATCTCAAGCAGAAGATTTTCCTGATTGTGAATGTCAAAACGGATAATGCTTCCATCAATTACGCTAAAGCAGAGCGTGAAATTGCGGCCATGGAGGAGATGCTGCTGCAGCCTGTACAGCCGACGAAGCCTGTGAAGGCTAAGCTGGGCGAGTTCACCAGTAACCAGAGCCGTGAGCAGTATAATAAAAATGTGCTCCGCTGCAAGGAATATATCAAAAACGGCGATGCCTTTCAGATTGTTTACGCGCAAAAATTCAGCGCAACCTATGACCAAAGCCTTTTCAGTGCATACCGCTATCTGCGGACGACGAACCCGTCGCAATACATGGTCTTCCTGCATAATGACGATGTGGAGATTGCCGGCAGCTCGCCGGAAACTTTGGTGAAGGTGGTTGGCAAAAGGGTAATCAGCATGCCGATTGCCGGCACACGCCGTCGCGGCAAGACGAGTGAGGAGGACAAGGCGCTGGAGCAGGAGCTTTTGGCAGACGTCAAGGAGGTTGCGGAGCATAATATGCTGGTAGATTTGGGGCGCAACGATGTTGGCCGTGTCTGCGATTTTGGCAGCGTCAAGGTGAGCGATTATAAGGCGATTAAGCGTTTTTCACACGTTATGCATATCACGAGCAAGGTTACAGGCCAGTTGAGCGCCGATAAGGACGCGCTGGACGCGCTGCGGGCAGTGTTCCCGGCAGGCACGCTGAGCGGAGCGCCGAAGATTCGTGCCTGCGAGATTATCGACGAGCTGGAGCCGGAGCGCCGCGGTATTTATGGCGGCGGCATGGGCTATCTTGATTTTGGCGGTAACATGGATATCTGCATTACAATCCGCACTATGGTCAAGAAGAACGATAGGGTTTATATTCAGGCCGGCGGCGGTATTGTAGCGGATTCCGTAGTGGATAATGAATTTCAGGAGACTGTGAATAAGGCGGGCGCCTGCATGACGGCGCTGCGCATGACGGCAGAGGAGGAGTAAGCAATGATTTTGATTATAGATAACTACGACAGCTTTACTTTTAATCTGTATCAGCTGATTGGCGAAATTAATCCTGATATCAAGGTTGTGCGCAATGATAAGCTGACGATTGAGGATATCAGAGCAATGCAGCCTGACCACATTATTATTTCACCCGGTTCCGGTAATCCTAAGCAGGCAGGTATTTGCCTGGAGGTTATTCGCCAGTTGGCCGGTGAGTTCCCGATTTTAGGCGTCTGCCTAGGGCATCAGGCAATTGGTGAAGCCTTTGGCGGCAATGTGGTGCATGCGCCGGAGATTGTGCACGGCAAGGCTGATAAGGTGTATCTTGAGGCAGCAAGCCCCATCTTTAAGGATATGCCGGATGGCTTTGAGGCAGCGCGCTATCATTCGCTGATTGTGGAACCGGAGAGCCTGCCGGATTGCCTGGAGGTTACGGCAAAAACGGCGAAGGATGAGATTATGGCGCTGCAGCATAAAACTCTGCCGGTGTATGGTGTGCAGTTCCATCCGGAGTCGATTATGACGCCGCAGGGACGGACGATTTTAAAAAACTTTTTGAGCCTGTAAAGTAAAACGCAGAATGTACTGAGAAGATGAGTACATTCTGCGTTGTTTTATTATATGAAATGAGTGTTACTGATTTGCAATCAAGACCATGTTAAACAAAAAAAGAAGCAGCAACCACTAAACGTCATGCTGATGAAATCAGCCCTCAGTATACGTCCAAAACCGGTAGTGGTAATACTGCTACTTATATTATAACACTTTTTATATAAAAGAGCGTATCATGGTTAAATTTTGAAAGACATCCTAAACTAAAGAAAACCCCTTGAAAAATACTTCGGAAAGATATAATATTAATTCAAGGAATTAGCTATTTATCTTGTGGTCAGTAGGTGATTGAATGAAGGTAAAATGGATAATTGAAAGTGACTTCCCTCTTGGTACGCAGGGGACAATCTATGACGTGTTAGGGCAGTGTACCCTTGGGAAAACTAAGCATGTTACTTGGTATAAAATCACTAATGATATGGGCGAGACTTGTTGGTTTCCTGGAGGTTATTTTGAGATAGTTGAGGAGTAGCCTATGGGCGATTTCAACCTTCATGGTACGATGGAAGAAAGTTAAGAAAAATAGAGGCGATTAAGAAATGGATGCAGAAGATGAAATGATGGTATATTGCCCGATTTTCCAAAAGAAAATTTATGATGGCGATTGTTATGAAATAGTTCATTGTGGTTATGGCGACATAAAAAAAGACATGCATCCTGAAATCATCGATTGGAATGCCACAATTGCAATTTGTGCAAAATGTAGGAAGAACTAGAAGTTTCCTAAAAAGGTATCAAAGATTTAATTCTTTAAGCATAGTTAGATATTTTTCTTGCTGCGCTTATATTTGAGTTAAAACTATGAGCACCTGATGCAAGGACTGAAACGAGAGCTTGCTTACGATGCAGGCCTTATATATAATGTCTTGCAGAACAAGCTCCTAAAACAGGCGGCATCCGTGGTTACGAAGTTGGTAAAAACATTGTGGTTCGCTATGATCCGTACAACAACGACTATGTAAAAGCTGATGCTTTTACTGGATTGTTACTATGTTTAAGCCTACGAAGAAAACCATTTACTATGAAAGGTGTAGAAAGGCGGAGGGAAATAAAAAATGAAACACTTATGTCCTGTTTGTGGTCAATATGAATTTACGAGACGTAGTGCAAATCCACTTGATTGCTGCTTCTTAGGCTGCAAAGTATGTGGATGGATTGATGACGCAGTGTTGGAATTGGAGCCGTATTTCGATGGCGGAGAGTTAGGGATTTCCCTAAACCAGGCTCGAGCCGAATGGGCTGCTAAACACAAACAATAAAAAATTTATGGCTCATTGTATAATGAAATTGCACACCTGAAAAATCAAATAAAAAATAGTCC
>OIYH01000067.1_pt1 | contig 89669 bp, 80 predicted proteins | sample 1587911 | NCBI WGS metagenome assembly OIYH01 (sample SAMN03283252) | human gut metagenome | biome: human-associated habitat; material: feces | host: Homo sapiens | place: USA | collected 2013
TATGGCCGTTCTTCCCTGGCAAATAATTTGTTAGGTTAGACGCTTACAAGCAAATTAATCCCCGTCACTTAGGTGGCGGGGATTTTTGTTGTTCAAAGTAGGGAACATACCGGCAGAAATATGAAATGTTAAGGGTGAGCATACAGACATATTTTTTATAAAAAAGTGTACAAGAGAACGGAATAATAAACAAACAAAATGATGTATAAATATGCAATAAGCTGAGTAGAAAAACATGTAAAGCACAGGAATAAAATAAATGAAAAAAGCTTGCAAATTTGTCAGAAGTGTGTTAAACTTAACACTGTTGACAATTAAGTAATTAAAGTAAGTGAAAAAGCCGATAAAGTAAGTTATGTAAGTGAAGGCTATTTTAAGTCTTCAATAGCATAGGAGTTGTCGGAAATGTAAGTACTATAAATTTTTAATGATAGAACTTACTGATAACTTGTTGAATTATTTTATTGATGACCTTCAGTGTGTATAGTGACACACAGACAACAAAACATTTTTATTATTTTAAGGAGGAAAACAATGTCCCCAGCTATCAAATGTCTCATTCTTTTGGCAGTAGTTGCATTATTCTTCGTAACTGAACTTATTCCTCTCGCAGTTACTGCTATTGGTGCCTCTGTGGCATGCGGCCTGTTAGGCCTGATCCCTGCTAAGCAAGTATTCAGCGGTCTGTCCAACTCCACTGTAGTACTTTTTGCAGGTATGTTCGTTGTAGGCGCTTCCATGTTCTACACCGGCCTGGCTCAAGAAATTGGTAACACCGTAGTTAAAATGTGCGGCACCAGCGAAAACAGCCTGATGTTCGGTCTGATGATCGTTGGTACTGTAATGTCCGCAGTTCTGTCCAACACCGGTACCGCAGCTTGCATGCTGCCGGTTGCACTGGGCATCTGCTCTGCAGCTAAAATTCCTGCTTCCCGTCAGTTAATGCCTTTGGCATTCGCTTGCGGTTGGGGCGGTATCATTACCATGGTAGGTACCCCGCCGAACATCATTGCAGTAGGTGCAATGAATGCTGCTGGTATCGAGCCGTTCGGTTTCTTCGAATTCGCTTGGATCGGTGTTCCTATCTCTATCGCTGGTATGCTCTACATGATGTTCCTGGGCAAATATCTGCTCCCGAACAAACAACTCGATGCTGACCAAGAAATCGAGCAAGAAGTAGAAGCTAACGAAATTTCCAGATCTAAACAAATGGTTTCCGGCGTTATCCTGCTGGGCGTAATCCTGGTAATGGCTGTTGGTATTCCGGGCGTATCCCTGGAAATGGCTGCTATCATCGGCGCTCTGCTGTGCGTACTGACTGGCTGCCTGACTGAAAAACAAGCTTATGCTTCCATCGACTGGGTAACCATTTTCCTGTTCGCTGGCATGATGCCTGTATCCTCCGCTATGGATAAAACCGGCGCTGGTAAGCTCATCGCTGAATGGACTGTTGGCCTGATGGGCGGCGCTCCTTCTCCGTTGGTTGTAACCGGTGTACTGTTCATCCTGTCCTGCGGTCTGACTCAGTTCATGTCCAACACCGCATCCGCAGCTCTGCTGTGCCCAATCGGTATTGCAATTTCCCAAAACCTGGGCGCTGATCCGAAAGCAGTTCTGATGGCTATCGCTGTTGCAGCATCCTGCGCATTCGCAACTCCGGTAGGTACTCCTCCGAACACTCTGGTACTTGGCCCTGGCGGATACAAATTCATGGACTATGTAAAAGCTGGTACCGGTCTGGTTCTGGTAGCTTTCGTAGTATCCCTGGTTGTTATCCCGATGGTATGGCCGTTCTTCCCTGGCAAATAATTTGTTAGGTTAGACGCTTACAAGCAAATCTATCCCCATCACTTAAGTGATGGGGATTTTTGTTTACTAAAATAAGTAAGGCATCTGCTCTTCGCCTCTGGCACTTTCTCGCCAGCCTGGTGATTCAAAATGATAAAGCAACAAATGTTTTGACAGTCAAAATGCAAATCAACCCCTGTCACGAAAGTGACGGGGGTTTTTGTCATATGTGTTGAATTTTGTTAATGGTGCCATAAAAAAAACACATCTTTTTGTTATACTTGCTTTGACCTCAAAAAGAGTAGAGGGTATAATAGTAAAGTAATATAATTAAGAACGAGGGATGTCAAATGATGAGTTTCGTGAAAAAGAATAAATATATCCTCGTAGCGGCTGCGATTTTGCTGGCAGGCAGCTATGGTGGCTATAAATATTATCAAAGCACGCAGGTTACAACTGCTGCTGTTAAGATGGGCGAAGTAAAAAAAGGCAACATTATGCAAACTGTTTCGGCAACCGGCGCATTGAGTGCACAGGATAATGTTGATATCAGCTCCAAAATTACCGGACGCATTGTTGAGGTACTGGTTAAGGAAAACCAGCACGTCAATGCCGGGGATGTGCTGGTGCGTCTTGATGCAACGTCCTTGAACGCTACGCTGGCGCAGATGGAGGCCAAGCTCCATAACGCACAGGCCGACTATGAGCGTAATCTGAACCTGCTGAACCGCGGTGCAATCAGCCAATCAACATTTGACGGTGTAGAGGCCGATTATCTTGTAGCCAAGAGTAACTATGAAAAGGCTGCTTCTGATGTTAATGATACTGTTATTACTACACCGATTTCCGGCTATATCATCGGCAAGCCTACACCTGTCGGCCAGACCATCAGCTCCGGTATCAGCACGCCGCAGGTTATTATGTCTGTAGCAACGCTCGATAATATGGAAATTGAAACATTGGTTGACGAGTCCGATATCGGTCAGGTGAAAGATGGACAGAAGGTTAAGTTTACTGTTGATGCTTATCCAAACGAAACCTTTACCGGTAAGGTGCGTTTGATTTCCCGCAGTGCGACTACGGAAAACAACGTTATCTATTATAAGGTTTATGTTACCGTTGATGATGCTAAGGGCAAACTGCTGCCGACTATGACAGCAAGAACTGAGATTATTATCGATGAAGCAAACGACGTAACCATTGTGCCTTTAAACTGCATTTATAGTGAGGGAAGCCGTCGCTATGTCAAGGTATATAACGAAAAGACTAAGGAAACACGTGATGTAGATGTAAAGCTTGGCCTGACGAGTGACAGCGAAGTAGCAGTTACGGCAACCGGTCTCAGCATTGGTGACAAGCTGCTTGTGAAGAAGGCTATCAGCAAGCAGAGCAGTAACAGAATGGGCCCACCGCCGATGCACTAAGGAGGCGTTAGCTTTATGTCTGTTATCGAATTAAAAGATATTATGAAAACCTATCAGATGGGTGACAGCGTGGTACACGCGCTTTATCACGTTAACCTGAAGATTGAGCCGGGGGAATTTACTTCTATTATGGGGCCTTCCGGCAGCGGTAAATCTACGATGATGAATATTCTCGGCTGTCTGGACAGACCGACCTCCGGCGAGTATTTTCTTGATGGCAAGGAGATTGCCGGTTATGATGACGATGAACTGGCGCATACGCGTAATGCGAAGATAGGCTTTGTCTTCCAAAACTTCAATCTGCTGGCTAAGCTGACTGCGCAGGAGAATGTAGCCTTGCCGTTAGTATATGCCGGCGTAGATGAAGAAGAGCGCATGGAGCGCGCTAAGAAGGCGCTGGAGGCTGTTGGCCTGGGCGACAGGCTTGAGCATAAGCCGATGGAGATGAGCGGTGGTCAGCGTCAGCGTGTGGCCATTGCCAGAGCCTTAATCAATAACCCGGCGATTATTATGGCCGATGAGCCTACAGGCAATCTTGATACCAAATCCAGTTACGAGATTATGGATATCTTTAAGAAAATGAATGAGAGCGGCAAGACGGTGGTTATGGTTACGCATGAGCCGGATATTGCCGAACAGACGAAGCGTATTCTGGTAATGCGCGACGGACAGCTGGTAAGTGATGAATGCAGCGGCGGTAAGACTAATTATGCTGCTATAGAGCTGCAGCAGATGCGTGATGGTACGCAGAGCTGATAAAGGAAGGTAGATATTTATGTTGAATGAAAGCATTAAAATGGCTTTGCAGGGCATGGTCTCCAATAAGCTGCGCACCTTCCTGACGCTTCTTGGTATTATTATCGGTGTCGGTGCCGTTATTGCAATGGTCAGCTTGGGCTTCGGCCTAAAGGAGAATGTTAAGAACAATATCTCTAAATTGGGCAGTAACCTGCTGATTATCACATCCGGCGGCCGTACTGCCAGCGGCGCGCGTCTGGCAGCTGGCGAGGGTGTCAAGCTGACATATGACGATATGCAGGCCATCGAAAAGCAGGTGGACGGCATTGCTAATATTACGGCCAGTGTCAACAAAAGCTATCAGCTGGTTGCAGGCAATCAGAACTGGACCAGCCGTGTCGAGGGTACAACTCCGAGCAACTTTACCATTTCCAGTCTGGAGGTTGAGGACGGACGCGTTTTGAACGATCGTGACCTTGTAAGTCGCGGCAGGGTGGCAGTTATCGGTAAGACTGTTGCTGACAGTCTGTTCCCGGAGGGCAACCCGGTCGGAAAGATTATGCGTATCAATAAGGCACCGTTTCAGGTTATCGGTGTTTTGAAAAGCAAGGGCCAGGGCAGCATGGGTATGGACCAGGACGACGTGGTTTATGTTCCTCTGACTACGGCACAGAACCGTATGATGGGTATTACGAATGTACAGCGCATCTCGGTGCAGGCTGAGAATGAAAACGTTATTAATGATGTGCAGGCCGAGGTAGAGCAGGTGCTGCGTACTCGCCACAGGATCAAGGAGGGCGGCACAGATGATTTTACCGTAGGCAATATGGCGCAGATTATGGAGACCATGCTGTCGACGGCTAATAATATCACGATTCTGCTGGGCTGCATTGCTGCTATCAGCCTTTTGGTCGGCGGCATCGGCATTATGAATATCATGCTCGTGTCGGTTACGGAGCGCACGCGTGAGATTGGTATCCGCAAGGCGCTGGGTGCGACCTATAACAATATTTTGCAGCAGTTCCTTGTGGAGTCGATGGTTATCGGTATTATCGGCGGCACGCTGGGTGTTATTCTTGGCGTGAGTGCTTCGGTGCTTATCAGCAAGTTTGCTGGCTGGAATACAGTTATTTCCGTTTGGGCGATTGTTATTGCGGTAATCTTTTCGGTCGGCATCGGCCTGTTCTTCGGTATTTATCCGGCACGTAAGGCTGCACTGCTTGACCCGATTGATGCTTTGAGATACGAGTAAAATAATATGATAAAGTGAAGAGTGGTTCTCTTCACTTTATCTTTAAAATTGGAGAAAAAATGACAAAACGAGAACCTAAACCCCCTACATTTAAAGATTACTTGCAGGCCTTTTCAGATTATCTGAGAAGGCCTAAAACTGTTTTTGATTTCAAAGACCGTACAAAGGGAATTTTATTGCTTATTGCGATAATAATTCTGCTGCAGAAGGTTGTACAAATGCTGAGTGATTGATATAATAAAATAATAGAAAAGTGTTGAGCAAGGAGGATGACTGTGACGGGAAAGGGACTTGGTATTTTAGGCGGGACCTTTGATCCTATTCATATAGGGCATCTGCGTATTGCTGAAGCTGTTTACGAACGTATTGCACTGGAACAAATTATTTTTATCCCGGCTTTTGTACCACCGCATAAGGTAGGACAGGATTATGCGCCGGCAGAGCATCGTTATGCGATGACCGAGCTGGCGGTAAAGCTTTATCCGCATTTTACCGTGTCGGATATGGAGCTGCGGCGTAGCGGCGTATCCTATACGATAGATACCCTGCGCGAGCTGCGGCAGATATATCCGGATAAGGAGCTTTATTTTATTATCGGAGCTGATTCGGTGGCTCAGCTGCATACATGGAATTCTATCAACGAAATGCTGCAGCTGGCAACCTTTGTAGCTGCCGGCAGACCAGGTTACGAAGGTGTGATGGAAGAGGTAGTGCATCATTTGGGCGCTGCTGCCGCAGAAAGAATTATGCTGCTGCATACACCCGAATATGATATTTCATCTACCGAAATAAGGACAAGGCTGCATGAAGGAGCGAGCCTGGCGGGTTTGGTGCCGCGGGCTGTGGAGCAATATATCAATGCTCACAATTTATATCAAAGGCAGGGATGAAGCAGAAATGATGACAATAGACGAAATGAAACAGCTTTTGCAGGCTTCCTTGCCGCCGAAGCGTTATAAACATTCCGTACACGTTTACGAAACCGCTTTGGAATTGGCAAAGTCACATAAGCTGCCGGAAGAAAAAATTGCGATTTGTGCGTTGCTGCATGATTGCGGCCGTGAGGTTGCGAGCAAGGACAGTGCGGCCAAGGCAGATGTACTGGGAATTGTTATTGATGATGTAGAACGCAACCAGCCGATTTTGCTGCATGCTAAATTAGGTGTATACTATGCGCAGACCAAGTATGGTGTAACCGATAAGGAAATTCTGGAAGGTATTTCGCAGCATACAACCGGTGCTGCCCACATGACGGATTTGGCAAAGGTTGTATTTTTGGCAGATATGATTGAACCGGGAAGAGATTTCCCGGGGATAGAGGATTTGCGCAAGATGGCACATAAAAGCCTTGATAAAGCAATGCTTAAGGCCTACAGCAATACTATTGAATATCTGCTTGCCGGCGGACAATTAATTCATCCGCATTGCATTGACGGTTATAATGAGCTGATGCTGGCGCAGAAATCAGATAACAAATAGGCAGGGCAAGTATGGAAGAAAATAATAATCAACAGCAGCCGGCAAAACGTCGCACCAGGCGTAAGTTTCGCTGGGGAAGATTGCTTTGCTTACTGCTTTTTGCAGGTCTTTTAGGAACAGCACTTTTTTTCGGAACCTGCTGGATTTATAACAATTTTATAAATCCGCCGCATGTAAGCGTAACTGCGGCAGATGATAAAATACGTGATGACCAGAAGCTCAATGAACGCATCAACGTTCTGCTGCTGGGAATTGATGATGGTGACAGCGAAGCAGCGGAAAGCGAGCCTAAGCGTACAGATGCGATTATTCTGCTGAGCTTTGATCCGCAGAATAATAAGGTAGCGGTTTTATCTATTCCGCGCGATACGAAGGTAATACTTCCGGGACACAAGGACCCGGAGAAGATTAATGCAGCCTATGCCTATGGCGGAGCTGTGATGGCAAAGCAGACTGTTGCTAATCTGCTGCGTGTACCTATCCATTATTATGCGTTGGCAAACTGGCGCGGCTTTATTGATGTCGTAAATTTAATCGGCGGCGTAGATATTTACGTAGACAAGGATATGTATTACGAGGATCCATATGCTGATTTGGTTATTGATATCAAGCATGGCTATCAGCATATGGATGGTGAAACTGCCGGTAAATATGTGCGTTTCCGCAAGGATGAGCTTGGTGATATCGGACGCGTGCAAAGACAGCAGAAATTCCTGAAGGCAGCGGCTGAGCAGATGTTTTCCGTGCAAAATGTAGCTAAAATAAGCAATCTGCTGGCAACGCTGGATAAATATGTAGAAACAGATCTTAATACCTTGACGATGCTTAAGGCTGCCAACAGCTTTAAACTGTTTGGTGATGATAAGCTGCGCAGCTGTATGCTTTATGGTAAATTTGATGATAGCTCCGGTGTAAGCTATTGGAATGCCGAGCAGGCTGACGTAAACAAATCCTTGGATGAGCTGGGGATACCTTATCTTAAAGATGAGGAAGATACCGCAACAGAAGCAGAAGAAGAGCCGAAGGAGCATCTGCAGCCTAAGGATAGAGATGAATTGGAAAAAGAAGCAAAGCTTGCTGAAAAGGCAAGCAATAATTAAGGAGGATGTTTAATGGAAACTAAAGACATTGCACAAAAAATTGCGGCTGCGGCCAATGACAAAAAAGCAAAGGATATACTTTTATTAAATATGGAGGGCTTATCTCCCGTTACCGATTTTTATGTTATCTGCAGTGCCGGCAACAGCACTCTGGTTAAGGCAATTGCTGATAATATCGAAGATAAGTTGGCAGAAGCAGGCGTGCATCCTACTCACAAGGAAGGCTATGCCGACGCACGTTGGGTACTGTTGGATTACGGTGATGTTGTTGCTCACGTTTTCCTAGAGGAAGAACGCGATTTTTATAATTTAGAGCAGCTGTGGGCAGATGCTCCGTCTGAAAGCTTTGTGGAGAATACGGATGATTGATAATAAAAAATTCAGCAGAGCCAAAAAGGCTCCTGTTGTTACGAACAATACGAAATACCGTCCCGGTGATGTAGTCAGTTTAAAGGTTGTGCGTGCGAATGAAAATGCCGCATTTCTTGACGCAGGCACCGGTAATACCTCTGACGATATCATGCTGCATAAGCTGCAGCAGACCTCTGAGGTTAACATTGGTGACGAGGTAAAGGTATATCTTTATCTTGATCCCAGCAAGCGTCTGACTGCCAGCATGAAGCTGCCGAAGATGCGTGAAGGCCAATTAGGCTATGTACGTGTGCTGAGCGTTACCCGTGACGGCGGCTTCGTTGATATCGGTGCAGAGCGTGGCGTTTTCCTGCCCTATAGCCAGATGCGCGGCCATGTAAACCCCGGTCAGCTCGTGTGGGTAAGACTGTATCGCGATAAGAGCGGTCGTCAGGCTGTGACGATGCGTGTAGAAGAGGATATGGTGAAAGCTTCCAAGCCTGCAGAAGGATTGAAAATCGGTGATAAGGTTACCGGTACGATTTACAACATTCTGCCGGAAGGCTTCTTCCTCTTTACCAACCAACGTTTTATTGCCTTCCTGCATCGCAGTGAAGTGCCCGGTGGCAGACTTGACTTCGGTCAGGAGGTTACCTGCCGTGTAACCTATCTGCGCGAGGATGGACGTATTAACGTTTCTATGCGTCTGCAGAAGGAGAATGCACTTGTTGCGGATGCTCAGGATATCTATGATTTTCTGGTGAAGCGTAACGGCAGCATGCCTTACTGCGATTCTACGCCGCTGGAGATTATCAAGCAGAAGTTTGGTATCAGCAAGGCTGCTTTCAAGCGTGCGTTGGGCCATCTGATGAAAGAGGGCAAGGTGCGTCAGGAGAACGGCTGGACCTATCTGACGGAAGGTCAGCAAGAAAAGTAAATTTAATATTTGAAGCACAAAAAAACCTGTTAGCTGAGTTTTTCAGCTAACAGGTTTTAATTATCTTAGTCTGAAGGTGAAAGGTAAGCGCAAATAGCAGCGAACCTTTTGGCCGTTAGTACCGACAGCGCTGGTGAAGCGCCATTTATAAGCGGCATTGATACCTGCCTGGTCGAGGTTAGCGTTACCGCTGGAGCTTACGAGGGTAACCTCATCAACAGTACCGTTGGTGTTGACCAGAAGACGCACAACGCCTGAACCGGTGATGCCTGCATTGCGTTCTGCAGCAGGATATACAGGGTCAATCTTGCGTACGATACGCGGCATATATGCAACAGAAGCATTGCCGTTGCCGCTGCCACCGCCGCTGCCACTGCCTGTGCCGCTGCCGTTACCCGTGCCGTGGCCGCTGCCGTTACCGCCGCCACTGCCGGAGCCTGTGCCGTGGCCGACACCGCTGCCGTGGCCGCTTCCCTGACCGGTGCCGCTGCCCTTACGGGCAACCTTTTTCACAGCAGATTTTTTATGTACAGGTTGAGGCTTGTTGTCATCGTTTTTCCAGATAGTATCCGGATCCGGTGTAGGCTCTTCCTGTACATCCTCTTCAGTAGAGTTTTCTTCGTCGTTTGCATTACTGTCTTCAATGTCGGCATCATTGCCGCCACCGCCGCCGCCGCCGCCAAACAGTGATACCTCTACGATATCGTTAGCAGGCGGATGCGATAAATTAAACAGTCCGACGAAGCTTACGAAAAGTAAGATAAAAATATGTGTTACGATAGAACCGATAAAGCCGATTCTACTGCGTTGACCAGAATTCATTATTTACCAGCTCCATCCGTTGCCAAACCAAAGCGGGTAATACCTGCGCCTTTAAGTTTATCAATAAGTTCAATAACACGACCGTAATCAACATCCTTGTCTGCTCTGATAACAATAGCAAAACGAGGATTATTTTTTTGCTCGATTGAGGATTGGGTTATTAAAGATTGGATATCTGTCGGCGCATCGCCAAGATAAAGAGTGCCGTCATTTTTCAAGGATACAGCGAAGGTTGTCGTTGTATCCGTAGCAGCATGTGCTGCCTGCGGCAGTTTTACGGGAATGGTTTTCAGGTCGATCATGTACATGGTGCTGAGCATGAAGAATACCAGCAGGAAGAACATGATATCGATCATAGGGATAATAATAAGCTCCGGAGTTTTTCTGTCACGTACATTGCGCAGCTGCATTATTTACCACTCCTTGTTTCTGCTTCGAGAAGAGCACTGAAGCATTGCTCCATGTCGGTAATCATATTATCCATACGATGGGCAAAATAGGAGTGAGCACACAAGGAAAGAATAGCTACGCAAAGACCTGTAGCGGTAGCGATAAGTGCTTCGCCGATACCGCCGGTAATAGCGATAGGAGCGCCGGATTCCAGATTGAAGATACTGAAGGCGCCGATCATACCAACGATGGTACCGAGCAGGCCCAGCAGCGGGGACATAGTAACGATAATAGCAAGGTAGTCCAGTTTATTTTTCAGTTTAGCAATAAAAATACCTGCCTGACTTTCCAAAAATGCTTTTTGTTGTTCTCTGCCATCGGTGATTTTAGCTGCATCAGCAACGATTTTAGCGCATTCGCCGTTGGTTGCTTCTGCTAATTGAAAAGCTTCTTCTCTTTCGTCAGCTCGCAAAAGTTCGCAATACTTAGCGGCAAAGGGCTGACCGCTGTCTTCTGTCTTGTAGAACAGAAAACGCTCAATAGCGATTGCAATTACTGCGATTGAGCAGAAAAGCAGCGGCCACATAACGAGGCCGCCTTTGTGAAAATACATGATTGTTTGTTGAATTGCTTCCATGAATTGCCTCCTAAAAATACTCATCATAAAATTTTTTGGCAGCAGCAACTGCCGAAGTTAGTTGTAAAATATTACAAGCTGAACTGTGTTAATTTATAGTATATATTATCAATATGTAAAATGCAAGAGGCTGGAGAAATATAATTAGCCGAAAGTGTTTAGAATGTAACAGTGAGTGGCTTAAGGTAGCAGAGAAATAAAAGCGAGGCATTTCTTTATGTAGAAATTAATGGAAAAGACATAAAATGATTTGGTAATTCAAAGCATATCTTCAGTTTTTCCAGAGTTTTTCTCATTCATCCGCCTATCTCTTGCAGCCTTCCTTATAATGGTATATAATTTATCTAATCCAGATTATACAAATCATGATTAGATAAATGAGGTGAGTAAGATGTTCATCGGTCGCGAGGAAGAACTTAATTTTTTAGAGGACAGATATAATAGTGCAGACGGTCAGCTTGTAGTGCTTTACGGTAGAAGGCGTGTAGGTAAAACAGAGCTGCTGCGTCAATTTTGTCAAGATAAAGAGCATATTTTTTATACTTGCACAGAAATTATTGATGAAAAACAGCTTGAAGCGTTTAGTCAGCGATTATTGGAAAAAAATAAACAGGCGGCAAAATATATTACACGCTTCAGTGATTGGGAGCAGGCCTTGCTCAGTATAACAGAACTGGCAAAAGAGAAAAAAATAGTAGTTGTTATTGACGAATTCCCCTATATGGTAAAAGGGAATAATGCTATTCCTTCTATTTTGCAAAAGCTGTGGGATGAGGTACTAAAGCAGTCTAATGTAATGCTGATTTTATGCGGCAGTGCAATGTCGTTTATAGAAAAAGAAGTCTTAGCAGAGAAAAATCCGCTTTATGGACGTGCTACAGGAATTTTAAAAATGCAGGCAATGGATTTTTATTCTGCCCAACAGTTTTTTCCCAATTACAGCATAGAAGACAAAATTACTGCTTATGCAATTTTGGGCGGCATTCCGCATTACTTAAAGCAGTTCTCCGATAAGTACTCTTTGGGTGAAAATATTGTACGTAATATTTTAAGCAGAGGCAGTGTGCTTTACAGCGAAGTGGAGTTTCTTATGCGTCAGGAGCTGCGTGAGACAAGCGTTTATAATGCAGTGATTGAAGCTGTAGCTTTAGGCAATACCCAATTAAATGATATTCATCAAAAAACTCAGATTGATAAAAGCAAGTTGAGCGTATATTTGAAAAATCTTTTGGAATTGGGAATTTTATGTAGGGAGTTTTCTGTGGATGCTAATATTAAGGAGCAAGCTAATACACAGAGAGGCTTATATAAGGTTACCGACAATTTCTTCGGTTTTTGGTATGCCTTTGTTTTCCCGAATTTATCTGAGCTGGAATCAGGCGATGCAGGAGGAATTTATCAATATGTTGTCAAGCCTGAGCTGGAGCGTTTTACATCATATGTATTTGAAGGTGTTTGTCAGCAATATTTACGTAAGCAGAACAGAAAACACAGTTTACCGTTTTATTTTACCAAGATTGGCCGCTGGTGGAACAAGACTGATGAGATAGATATTATGGCAGTTGATTACAGGCAAACACAAATACTTTTGGGTGAGTGCAAATATAAGCATAGGCCGGTAGACGTAAAAGACTTGAAGCACTTTTTAGGCAAAAAAGTAGCGCAGGATAAGAGTTTATATTATTATTTCTTTTCCAAAGCCGGTTATACAGAGCAGGCGGTTGCTTATGCGGCAGAAAAGGGAATAAAGTTAATTTGCTTGGATGATTTAGTATAGGTGAAGTGCAGAAGAATTATAATAACTCTGAGGAACAGACATATTACTATGCTTTCTCAGAGTTTTATTTTTTTAGGAGAAGAAAATTTTTTGTGTATATGCGTTATTAAACTAATGAAAATCATATTATAGGTAATGATAATATGTAAACGGTTCTAACATAACAGCAATATATATCAGTTGTAGCTGATTGTTAATGCGATTTCATGCTACTTGACGCAGTATGTGTGTTATGCTATAATTTTGCATGAAAAATAGGATTAAAATCTATCGGTGAATAATTGAATAGATTAGTATATCAGGTGTCGAAAGACTTAATAAGTAAGCAGGTGCAAAGCCTGCGCTGTCACGCAGCTGTAAAGTGGAGCAAGCCTTAATGATGTCACTGGAAAACCGGGAAGGCAAGGCTTGCGAGAAAACTGAGCCAGAAGAATTGCCTGAGAAAGTAAAGACCAAAGTATGCTGCGAGTGACAGGAGAATGGTAAAGGATAGGTGCGCCTTTCTGTCATTGTGCAGAAGGGCGTTTTTTCTTGCCGGAATAAGGAACGCCTACAATAAAACATGCTTTTAGCCGGAGCCGCACGCGAAACTCGGACAGCTCGGTGGCAAAGGTTGAAAAATAAATTTTTTAATGAGGTGTATGAGTATGTTGAAAAACAAAAAAGCACTGGTTATGTCAGTGCTGTGCGCTATTGCTAGCGTAGGCTTCGTAATGAGCGCAAGTGCAGAAAATGTTGTTCATGGCAATCTGGATGAAATTGTTGTTGAAGGCAGCAAGGATGTGTTGCCGGGTGGTAATGTACGTACTACTGCTAAATTGGGTGTACTTGGCGATAAGAGCGTCATGGATATTCCTTATTCTGAAATGAGCATGACTGCAAAAGCTGTAGAAACTTATGGTGATCCAAGTCAACCTTTAGCAAATGTACTGATGAATAATCCTTCTATTCGTACTAGCACAACTTCTCCCATGTATACTGATTTCAGTATGCGTGGTATTAATATGAACGGTAATCATATGATGTTAAATGGCGTACCTAGTTTGTTCTATCAATTTACTACGCCGCCATCTCATGTTATTGATAGAATTGATATTACATCTGGTCCTAATGCTGGCGTTAATGGTGTAAGTATGTCTAACAATGGTACTAACAGTGGTGCTACACCTGCTCCTGGTACTATTAATATTGTTACAAAACGTGCTCTAAATACTCCTGTTAATCGTTATACGCAGACTTTCTCTGGCAGAGGTAATGCTGGTGAGTTTATAGATGTTGGTCGTCGCTTTGGTGAGAATAACGAATGGGGCATTCGTGTCAATGCTGAGTATATGGAAGGCGGTTTAGCTCTTCCTGGTGCAGAAAAGAATGAGAAGAATATTTTCATCAATATGGATCATAGAGGAGATAACAACATTACTAATTTGTTTGCTGGTTACTTTGACTTACGCGTAAATGGTGGTCAAAGATGGTTTTCTTTGCCAAACAGCTATAGCAGTACAGTTTTGCCTGATGCACCTGATTCAAAAAATAATTATGATTTTAATGGCACGACTAAATATGTGCATGGGTATTTAGCTACATTGAATCATGAACATAAATTGGATGATACTTGGAGTTATTTTGCTAATATGGGTTATTCCAGACGTAGCGGTAATAAAGATAACCAAGGTGCATCTATTAAATTTGATGAACATGGCAATTTTGTCGGAAATCAGTTCAACCAGCAAAATGAGGAAGGAAAAAATGCTTATGTACAGTTTGGCTTGAAAGGCAATTTGGAAACTGGTGCAGTAAAGCATGATCTTGCGTTATCTGTAGACCGTTCTTGGGCTAGATACTGGAATAAAAGCAAAAGCTATAAACCTAATGGACAAGAGATTCTTGGTAATCTTTATGATGGAATTATTTTCCCTGATAATTATGTTTTGCAAAGCTTTGGTGATGGTACTCCGCAATGGGAAGAAACTAATATTGGTTTGACTATTGCTGATACAATTTCTTATGGCAAAGCCTCTATGCTTTTAGCTGCTTCACGTAAGCATGAAAATTTTGAGAGCTTTACCGGTAAATCTTTTAAGAACGATAATATTCTGCCGACATATGGTTTGACTTATAAGCCTGTTGAAAATATGGCCTTTTATTATGGTCATACGGAAAGCTTTTCTCGCGGATTAGTTGTTAGTGGTAATAATTATACTAATAATGGCGAGACTATGGGACCCGTAAAGAGCAAGCAAAACGAAATTGGTGTCAAATATCAAAATGCTGGTATGATGACTACTTTAAGTTATTTTGACATTGATGAAGCTAATAGATATGATATCAACAGTAATGATCCTAATCATCCTTTAACTAAAGTTGACGATGGTAAAAACCGCTATAAAGGTGTTGAATTGACTGTTAATGGTAAGCTTGCTGATAAATGGACCGTTACCGGTGGTTTACTTTACCTTGATGCAGAACGTGAAAAAACTAAAAACGGTACTAAAGATGGATGGTTTGTCAACGGTGCATCTGAATGGAGTGGAGTGCTTGGTTTAGAGTACAAGCCTGATGATTCTTTGGGAATTGTTGGTCGTGCTGTATGGAATGACAAGGCTTATATTGATTCCAGATCTAGCAGCGGAAAAACCGAGATTCCGTCTTATGTAACCTTTGATTTAGGTGTAAACTATAAGACAAAAATTAACACTGTTCCTGTAAAATTGAGTGCAATGTGCTACAATGTTGCTGACAAAGATTACTGGATGGGTAGAGGCAGTTCTACAACTATTGGCTTGTCAATGCCTAGAACATTTATGCTGTCTGCACAGTTTGATATCTAAGATTTGTTAACTTAGGAGGGTGGTTTTATACTGCCCTCTTTTATTCTATTTATAAGCGGTAACTAATAATGAAAAAAATTTTCAGCCTTATTCTTCTAATGGTAACGATTTTTACAATCGGTTGCGGAAGACAGGAAGAGCAAAAAATTAATATCGAAAAACATGATAAGAACACAGCAGTTTTAGCTGCCTATCGTCATCTTGCACCTGGTAAAAAAGATGGACTTTACTGCAGTCGTATTTTGTATGTTTGGGAGCCTTTGATTACTAAAGATGATAATAATAGGCCAACTCCGTGTTTGGCACAAAGCTGGGAGATGCGTGATGGCGGCAAAGAGTGGATTTTTCATCTGCGCCAGAATGTGTATTTTCATAATGGTACGAAGTTTAATGCTGATACTGTGGTCGCAAATTTTGACCGGATGAAGAAAGGTTATAAGCGTTCTTCTTTTTATGGTTTAAATATGGAGAAGTATTATCCAACCTTGTTGAAATACGAAAAGGTAGATGAGTATACTATTCGTTTGCTTTTTAAAGAAGCGAATGTTAATGAATTATATAAGATGACAGATTTTGGCAGTCCTATTTATGCACCCGAGTGCTTTGATGAGGATGGAAATTTTCAAAGTGTAGCAATAGGTACAGGTCCTTATAAAATTACAGAGAATGCTTTAAATAAATATGTTGTACTTGAACGCAATGATAATTACTGGGGAGAGAAGGGCAAGATAAAGAAGTTTATCTTGCGCACTATTCCAAATACAGAAACGCGTTATGTTGCATTGAAGTCAGGAGAGATAGATGGGGTTTTAGATATTAATGCTATACCACCATTTTTAGCGGCGGAAATAGAAAAAGACAATAATTTTGGTGTTGATAAAAATAAATCAACGATGATTCGTTATTTAAGTCTTAACGGTACGAAATTTCCTTTTAATGATGTGCGTATGCGCAGAGCTGTAAGCTTGGCGATTGATAGAAAGAATTTAGTTCATAGTATGTATCTTGATTACGCTGAACCGACTATCAATATTTTAAATTATACTAGTCCGGGTTATAAAGATATTCCTATTGATTATGATTTACAGGAAGCAAAAAGATTAGCGCATGAAGTTTTGGGGGAGAAGCGTTGTAAAATTACTTATTGTATCAATGGAAGTGAGCCATTGCAAAAGGGAGAGGCAGAGCTCATTGCTTATTGGCTGCAGGATATTGGCTTAGATGTGCAAATCAAGTCGATAGAATATGCCACATTGTCTAGAATGATGCGTAAAGGTGACTTTAATATTGTGCGCATTCAAACGGGGTTGGCTAATGGTGATCCATTTGGTCTATTATATACTTTCATAATGCCTGATGGGGCATTAAATATTAGTAATAGGTTGGGTTATAATAATCCTGAGGTTACAGAGTTAATGAACCGGGTTAAGCACATAACTGATGAGTCTGAAAGACAGCGTGTTTTTGACAGGGTGCAGGAGATTGTTGCTTATGAACAGCCAGTAATCCCTCTTTTCAACGATATGAACATCGTTGCCTACAATAAGCGTTTAAAAAATTATAAACCTTTAATCTACGGTGTGGATTTGAGCAAGGTAGAATTGGCGGAGGAAAATGATTAGCTGCTGCTGTTAAACTGAGATTGGAAGTACTGAGCCATTATACATGTAGAATATTACTGACAGAATTTGCTTCACATTATTTTTGTGGTATGTTTATAGCAGTTTTACCGGCTATAAGTTTGCAGAACGAAGTCAATATTTTACAATGAGTTGATATGCAAGGCTTTTGCTTTACAGATAATCGTTTATGTAAAATATCTTTCCTGCTTATCAGCACAAGAAAAAATTCTCTATATACTTACTTTGGTAAACTAATTAAATTCACATTATAGGTAATGATAATATCTAAACGGTTCTAACATAGCAGCAATATATATCAGTTGTTGTTAATTGCTAATGCAATTTCATGCTACTTGACGCGGTATGTGCGTTATGCTATAATTTTGCATGAAAAATAGGATTAAAATCTATCGGTGAATAATTGAATAGATTAGTATATCGGGTGTCGAAAGACTTAATAAGTAAGCAGGTGCGAAGCCTGCGCTGTCACGCAGCTGTAAAGTGGAGCAAGCCTTAATTATGCCACTGGGAAACCGGGAAGGCGAGGCTTGCGAGGAAACTGAGCCAGAAGAATTGCCTGAGAAAGTAAAGACCAAAGTATGCTGCGAGTGACAGGAGAATGGTAAAGGACAAGTGCGTCCTTCTGTCATGGTGCAGAAGGGCGTTTTTTCTTGCCGGAATATGCAACGCCCTTGATAAAATATGCTTTTAGCCGGAGTCGCACGCGAAACTCGGACAGCTCGGTGGCGAAGGTTGAAAAATAAATTTTTTATGAGGTGTATGAGTATGATGAAAAACCAAAAAGCACTGGTTATGTCAGTGCTGTGCGCTATTGCCAGCGTAGGTTTCGTTATGAGCGCAAGTGCAGAAGATGTTGCTCATGGCAATCTGGATGAGGTTGTTGTTGAAGGTTCTCGCAACCAAATGCCTGGTGAAATGGTCAACGCTAAAGGTTCTGTCGGCTTATTGGGCGACAAGGATGTTATGAAAACTCCTTTTAGCGTAACCAATGTAGCGCAAAAGACTATGGATTTATTCCTCGGACCTAATGAGCCATTGGATAAGGCTTTAGTCGGCGTTCCTTCTGTGAGAGCGTCAGGCAGTGTTCTGCACGGTGACTTTTCTGTGCGTGGTTTCCGTACCAATGGTACTGCAATGTACGTAAATGGTGTACACGGCGTTATGACTCAGTTCAATCTTCCAATGTTCGCTATGGAAGGCATTGACGTTGTTTCCGGTCCTAACTCTATGTTAGGTGCCAGCGGTGTTCAATATGAATCAAATACTGCCGGCGGTATTATCAATGCAAGAACAAAACGTGCCGGTGATACTGATTTTGTTAAATATAAACAAACCTTCTCCGGTAAAGGCTCCTTTGGTGAATATTTGGATATCAGCCAACGTCTCGGCCAAAAACGTGAATGGGGCGTGCGCTTGAATACAGAGCTGCTGAATGGTGAAACAGCCGTTAATGATGCAGATATGAAAGCTAAAGGCATTGCTGTGAATGTTGACCATAAAGATAAACACAGCAGCACTAATTTCTTTGCTAACTATAGAGATCTGGACATTTACAACGGTATTCGCTGGTTTAAATTGGCAAATCCCGGAACAGCAACTGTAAAGGATGCTAACGGTAATAGTGTTACACAGACCATTCCCGGTGTAACTCATCTTCCGAGTGCTCCGGACGGAGGTAAAAACTATGCTGCTGCAGGTACCTGGAAAGCAGGTTATGGCTGGTTTGCAACCTTGAATCATGAGCAATACATGAATGATAATTGGACTTTGTTTGCTAACTTTGGCTACAGCAGACAAAAACTTAATCAAAACGTATCTCCTAACATGAGCTCCTATTGGATTAAAGATGATGCAGGTAATTATGACTTCCTGCAGACTAATAGTGCAACTCCGCAACGCTCTTACTATGCTCAATTAGGCACCAAGAATAAATTCGAAACTGGTGCGCTGAAGCATGAGGTAATGCTGTCTGCTGATAAAGCGTGGAGAAACCGTAATGGTTCTACCACTGTACCCGGCACCACTTTGGTTGGTGGCTCTAATATTTTTACAGGAACTTCCTTCCAGGATGTTGATGCAAGATATATTGGTTATACTACAAGACCTAATAACAAAACTTCTATCTGGGGCGTTTCTTTGCTGGATAGCATCAGCTTCGGAAAATGGGATGCTATGATTGGCATTCACAAACATGCTGCTACGGCAAAATCATGGAATGCAAGCAGCAAATCCTGGGGTAAAGAAATTAAGTCAGATGCAACCTGCCCGACTTATTCCTTGAGCTATGCACCTGATGAGCATGTGATGTTCTATGGCAACCATGCAGAAAACTTTGATATTGGCGCAAGTGCCGGTACTAGCTACCAGAATTCCGGTGAAGTATTACCGCCGACTAAGGTTAAACAAAATGAGGTTGGCGTAAAATATCAGAATAAAGGTGCTATGTATACCTTGGCATACTTTGATATTGACCAGGCCAATAATGTGAGCAAGGATGTAGCAGGCTACGCTAAACCTTTCCTTGTACAAGATGGTAAAGTTAACCACAAAGGTCTTGAATTATCTGTTAACGGTAAATTAGCAGATAAATGGTATGGTATGGTTGGCCTTGCTTATCTGGATGCTAAATATAAGAACATGGGTAAAGGTAATGAGTACAAAAACGGTGTACGCGAATCCGGTCAGGGCGCATGGAGTGCATCTGCAGCTTTGGAATATAAAGCAGACGATAGCTTTAGCGTAATCGGCCGTGCAACCTATACCGGCACCACTCCGTTCTACACTGTAAACTATAATTCCAGCACTGTTACTAAAGACAGCAAGCATTTGGAAGCACCGGCTTATATGGTTTATGATTTAGGTGTAACCTATAATACTAAACTGAACAGCGTTCCTGTAAAATTCAGTGCAATGTGCTACAATCTGTTTGATAAGGATTATTGGACTGTTGCTCGCGGTGATCAGGTTTACCTGTCTACTCCGAGAACCTTCTTCTTGTCTGCTGAATTTAGTCTGTAATAAAATAAAATTTAAAGAGGGTGGTTTTTCTGCCCTCTTTTATTCTATATAAATAAGATGTATAATGGTATGCGAATATGAGAAAAATATTGAGCTTTTTTCTGCTGCTGATGCTTTTATTGTGTGTCGGCTGTGCCAAGCAGGAAGAATCACAAAATCACATAGATAATAAAAACAAAAAGATTGTTACCCTGGCTGCCTACAGGCATCTTGCTCCCGGTAATAAGGATGCCTATTATTGCAGTAAGATACTCGGAGTATGGGAACCGCTGATAACAAGGGACGAAGCAGGCTTACCTGCACCTTGTCTGGCTGAAAGCTGGGAAATGCAGGATGATGGCAAAGTATGGATATTTCGTTTAAGAAGAAATGTATATTTTCAAAATGGAACACAGTTTAATGCTGATTCTGTAATTGCTAATTTCGACAGAATGAAAAAGGGCTTGAAGCGTTCTAATTTTTATAGCTTATCATTAGCCTTATATTATCCGTCTTTAATCAGCTATGAAAAACTGGACGAATATACTGTCAGATTGGTATTTAAAGAATCGAATATTAACCAATTATATAAAATGACGGATTTCGGAAGTCCGATGTTTGCCCCTGAATGCTTTGATGCCAATGGTGATTTTAAGGACATAGCTATAGGTACAGGTCCGTATAAAATTACCAAGAACGTCATGAATAAGTATGTCGTTTTAAAGTGCAATGATAATTATTGGAGTGAAAAAGGCAAAGTAAAAAATTTTGTCGTGCGCAATATTCCCAATACAGATACACGCTATGCAGCACTTAAATCCGGTGAAATTGACGGAGTATTAGATTTAAATGCAATACCGCCGTTTTTAGCTGACGAAATCAAGCAAGATAAGCGCTTTGCTGTGGCAAGCAATAAATCGACAATGGTACGCTATCTGGCTTTAAATAACGGTCGTTTTCCCTTTAACGATGTGCGCATGCGTCAGGCCGTAAGCCTGGCTATTGACCGCAAAAATCTTGTCGATGCATTATATATGGGGTATGCAGAGCCGACAATGAATGTGTTAAATTATACAAGTCCCGGTTATAAAGAATTTCCCTTGGAGCATAATTTAGCAAAAGCTAAGCAGCTGGCACATGAAGTATTAGGGGATAAGCGCTGTGATGTTACCTATTGCATAAACGGTGCGGAGCCGTTGCAGAAGGGCGAGGCTGAGCTGATTGCTTATTGGCTGGGTAAAATAGGATTGAATGTCCATATTCAGTCTTTGGAGTATGCTACAAGAGCGAAAATGCTGCGCAAGGGCGATTATGATATCGCACGTCTGCAAAAGGGACTGGCAAACGGAGATCCATACGAGGTACTTAACAGCTTTCTGATGCCGACAGGTTCTATTTATATAAGCAGTCACACAGGCTACCAGAATAAAGAATTGCAGGGATTGATGCAAGAGGTAAAACATACAGTTGATGAAAAAGAGCGTCAACGGATTTTTGATCGGGTGCAGGAAATAGCTGTGGAAGAGGAACCGTTAGTGGCGCTTTTCAACGATATGAACATCGTTGCTTACAATAAGCGTTTAAAAAATTATAAACCTTTAATCTATGGTGTAGATTTGAGTAAAGTGGAATTGGCGGAAGAAAATGATTAGATACTGCTATAAAAGAATTTTATTGGCTGTGCCGGTAATGATTGGCATCAGCTTGCTGGCGTTCATTTTAGGACTGTTATCACCCGGAGACCCGGCTGAATTTGTCTTGAATCAGGATGGTCTGGATGCGCCTACGGATGCCCAGATAGCAGCTATGCGTGAAGAGCTTGGCTTGAACAGACCTATATATGTGCAGTATTTCAGCTGGTTTGTGCAGGTGCTGCATGGTAATTTCGGCAGCAGCTACATTAGCGGCAAGGATATTTTGCATGAGCTTTTGCTGCGCCTGCCGGTGACAGTGGAGCTGGCGCTGCTGGCTTTGGCTATTGCTGCGGTTGTTGGCATTGCATTTGGCACCTTATGCGCTGTTTACAAAAACAGTTGGCTGGATAATGCGGTACAGTTTTTGACTAATATACTTTTAGCTGTACCCGGCTTTTGGCTGGCGTTGCTGATGATTTTATTGTTCAGCGAAACGCTGCGTCTGCTGCCGACAAGCGGCAGTGAGAGCTTACGCTATTTTATTATGCCTGCACTGGCGGTTTCGTTTTCTACCTCGGCAACAGTGTGCCGCTATATGCGCAGCTCGCTGTTGACGGAATTTGCTTCGCAGTATTTTCTCGTAGCGCGTGTACGCGGAATCAGCAAAATAAAGCTGCTTTTTTGCTATGCGTTTCCTAATGCTATGCTGCCTGTAATTGCTTTGCTGGGTAATTATCTGGCAGGAATTTTGGGCGGTTCTGTTATTGCGGAAAGCATTTTTGCTTTGCCGGGTATCAGCAGTATGGCTTTGGAAGCAATCCGCTTCCGCGATTATCCTGTCTTACAAGCCTATGTACTTTTTACTGGCTGGCTTTTGGTATTGATAACCTTAGCGGTTGATTTACTGATGTTTTATCTGAATCCGAAGCTGAGAGGAGGCGCTGAAGTACATGACTAAAAAAATACAGCTTAATTTCGCTATTTTTGTACTTGCGTTTATCATTCTCGGCAGTATTTTGGCTCCGCTTCTGGCAACGCATAATCCCTTTGAACCGGATATGGCTAACCGTCTGCAAAGTCCCTGTTGGCAGCATTTCTTTGGTACAGATGCTTTGGGGCGCGACATGTTCAGCCGTATTCTTTACGGTGGCAGGGCATCAATGCTGCTTACCTTGATTTCGTCGGTTTTGGCGCTGATTTTAGGTGTGGGTGTTGGTCTGTTGTGCGGTTTTTACGGCGGTAAATTAGACATGTTCTTTACTGTTTTAAGCAATATTTTTCAGGGTATACCGGGAAGCTGTTTTATGATAGCCTTGGCCGGTATTCTCGGTCCCAGCATTTATAGTCTGGTTTTGGCGTTGGTTGTGACATCCTGGGCCGGCTTTTCGCGCATTGTGCGTGCAGAAGTTTTGCAGCTGATGGGAGAGCCTTTCATTGAAGGGCTGCGTTGTCTTGGCTGCAGTGATTTGCGAATTATTGTCCGTCATTTACTGCCTAACATTGCGAACAAGCTGCTTGTGCTGGTAACCATTCGCCTTGGCCGAGGTATATTGGCGATTGCCGGTTTGAGCTTTTTGGGCTTAGGCGTGCAGCCGCCGACACCTGACTGGAGTGTAATGATTAACGATGCTATTATGTATTATCGCAGTTCACCGCATTTGATTATAATTCCCGGTCTGTTTGTATTTTTGCTGATTTATTCCCTTAATATTATCGGTGAGCATCTGCGTGATAGCTTAGATACACAGCTTGATGAGGTACGCAAATGGTAAAAAATCTTGTGTTAGAAAATATATCTGTAGGTTTTAAGCTGCCGCAAGGCGTATTCTATGCTGTAGACGATGTAAGCCTAAGTATGCCCGGAGGTAATTTTACTGCGATTATCGGTGAAAGCGGTTGCGGTAAATCTGTATTGGGGCAGGCTATTTTAAATATTTTGCCGTCGGGAGTCGTCAAAAAGGGCAGAGTGCTTTATAATGGCGAGCAGGTGGAAAAAATATTATCTGCTTTTGGTATTATTCCGCAAAATCCCAGTGAGTCGTTGAATCCTGTACGTAAAATAGGCAAGCAGATGCAGGATATTTTGGTTGTTCATAACATTGCAGATAGTGACAATAGCTATAAAAAGCAGTGTCTGCATTTATTTGGCTTGCAGGAGGCTGACCGTGTTTTGGCTGCATATCCGCATGAGCTTTCCGGCGGTATGTTGCAGCGTGTATTGTGTGCTATGGCTGTCAGCAGTAAGCCGGAGTGGATTTTGGCGGATGAACCTACCAAAGGCCTTGATGAACAGGTTGGCGCCGTTGTCCGCAAAAATTTACTGACGATTAAGCAGGATTTGCATTTAAGTATGCTGATTATTACGCATGATATTGCTTTGGCACAAGAGGTGTGTGATGATGTGCTGGTGATGTACGCGGGACAGGTTTTAGAGCATAATGCGGATATTTGGCACAAACCGCTGCATCCGTATACCAAAGGATTTTTGAAGGCTTTGCCCAAGAATGGTCTGCAGGTTATTCCGGGAAAGGCACCTGTGCCGGGAGAAAGCTTTACCGGCTGTAAGTTTGCTACACGCTGCCCTTATTGCACAACGCGTTGCAAGGAAGCAAAGCCTGCTATGCAGCAGGTAGGCGATGCGGAAGTGAGGTGCTTTTTGTATGCTGAAGGCTGAAAATATTTCTAAAAGCTTTATTGATCGCAGCAGTGGCAAAACCTTTGAGCTTCTGCATGATGTTTCACTAGAGATTAAGGCTGGTGAAGCAGTGGCGCTGATGGGTGGCAGTGGCAGCGGCAAAAGCACGCTGGCGCGTATTTTGCTGCGCCTGCTGCCATGTGATTGCGGCAAAATTTATTTTCAGGGACGAGATATTACGAATGCTACTGGCAAAGATTTAAGTTCTTTCAGACGCAATGTGCAGTTTATTTCACAGCGTCCGGAAAGCTTTCTTGATCCGCGTCAGACCTTAGGTTCTAGTCTGCGGGAAGCCTTTACTGTTTTTAATCTGCTTTATGATGAAGAAAAAATCAAAGAGATGCTGGATTTGGTAAAGCTCAATGCAGAGCTTTTGCAGCGCTATCCGCATCAGGTGAGTGGCGGCGAAATTCAGCGTATCTGCCTGGTAAGAGCATTGCTGTTAGAGCCCAAGCTGCTCATTTTAGATGAACCGACATCTATGCTGGATATTTCCGTACAGGCGCAGATTTTACATTTGCTGCGAGATATTCGTGAGGAAAAGCAGCTGGCTTATTTGTTTATTACGCATGATAAACAGCTTGCGGAATGGCTTTGCGACAGAGTTTTGCATATAGAGCAGGGGCATTTGAAGTAATTCATCTAATCCAGGTTATACAAATCATGATTAGATGAATGCGTAAGATGATAAAAAACTCCGAAAAACTAAAGGTTTTACTTTGAGCTTTTCGGAGTTTTGATTTTGTATAATAAGTTGCAATATATCCAAATTTGACCGAAAGTCAAAATGCTTGCTATTTTTATTATAAACTTCTATAATACTATTTAAGGAAATGTATCACCAGAAAAAATGGAGAAGTAAAAATGGCAAGCGAAAAACGAGCACAAAAAAAAGAGCAGATTATCTATACGGCAATTAAAATGCTGGAGCAAAGCTCATATAACGATGTACGTATAGAGGATATTGCACAGAAACTTGAAGTAGTAAAATCAAATATTTTCTATTATTTTCCGTCAAAAGGAATTCTGTATTTAAATGTATTGGAAAAATTGCATAGTGATATTATAGAACGCTTTATTTTAGAGGTTAACCAAACTTCTATAAAAAATATTGTTGACTTCAAAAAACTCATTATGAAATTGACGGATATATACATCAGAGACTATATTACTTTGATTAAGCTTTCTATTGAAAGTACGCGAATTTTTAGTGAATGCAAACGAGAGCATATTTTGCAATACAATAATGTGGTAAATATTCTTGATGACAGACTGCAATCTATTATTATAGAGAAGTTTAACGGCTTTACACGTAATGAAATTTTTTATATTTTTGAAGTACAGGAACATTTTTTACGTGGTTATTATCAGGATATGATTCAAAATGCTGAGTATGCGATAACCGATGATGGCGATATAACTTGGGAAAGACTGAGTCTTTATGAATTTAGGGTAACACGAATGTTAAGATTCTTTTTAGATGGGATGATATACGAAAAAAATAAAAATACTCTTGACAAATGATGCTATGTAGATTATTATGATTTTAGACCTGAGGTCAAAATATTGTTGTGCTTAGACAAGCAATTCGGTGTAAATCCGATGCGGTCCCGCCACTGTAAAACGATGCAGACTTTGTAACCACTGATTTTTCAGGCTGGTATGTCAGCGTAGTTAAGCCAGAGAGCTTCCTAGGCATATTACCGTTATCTGCGATAGACAGATAGGTAATGTGATTATTAGCGTTGCTAGTAGTGCAGCCTGTTTGTATTCAGATAACAAGCAGGCTGTTTTATTTTTCTGGCCAGAGGTAAAATTTCCTGCATTCATGAGTAAAAGTATGATGAGGTGTTTAAAATTGAAAAAATTGTTTGAACTGCGTAATGCAGTACTGATGTCTGTCCTGGTTGGCTCTTATGTAATTTCCGGTGGCACGACTGCTTTTGCCGAAGAGATGAAAACTTTTAACCTTGATGAGATGATTGTTACGGCGACAGCCACGCCGGTAGATAAGGTTAAAACTGCGGCTTCTGTATATGTTATTACATCTAAAGAAATAGAAGATAAACAGTATCAAAATTTGTATGAAGCTTTACAAAGCGTTCCGGGCATGAATTCTCGCTTATATGGAAATGGTGTTGGCTATGAATTATCCGGTTACAGTGTACCTTCTTTGAGAGATAAATATGCCGTTGTACTTATTGACGGTGTAAATCAGGCTATGGATAGTAAGGCAAGAAACTCCTTAATCGATATCAATCCTAGAGATATTGATAGAATAGAGGTATTGAAAGGTTCTGCATCTGTATTGTATGGTTCTAATGCAATTGGCGGCGTTATTAATGTAATTACCAAGAGAGCAGATTCTGGAGTTCAATCTGCTATTAAATATAGTGTTGGTAACTTTGGATACCAGTCTTATAACATCAACAATAGAGGCAGCGAAGAAAATGTTTATTGGTCAGTTAATTTAGAACGTAGAAATACTGGGGATTATGAAGATGGTAGTGGTGTAAATCATCCTACAGATAAGAAAAATAACATTGCTAATGTAAAATTTGGTTATAAAGCAAATGATAAGATGGATTTTATTGTAAAATATGATTCTTCTCATCAAGATATGAAATGGAGCGAGCTTTATAAAAAAAGCGGAGTAGTAGCTAATCATGATGGTGAATTTAATATAGATAATATTACCTTGATTTCTGATTTTATTGATAAAAAGAATGGTGAAGGTAATAATTTCTATGTGTTCAAAGGTAACATGAAAGCAGTACGCAATTATCATCATAATCCTGATAAGGAATTAGATGATGGTAGCTATACTTTTAAGGATTCAGGTGAGACATATAAAGTAAAGGCTTTTAGAATCGCTGACAGATATTACAAGCAAATTAACGATGAACATCGTATTTTAATTGGCGCTGAACATTATGATTATAAAGATGTATATCTTGAAGGAAAAAATAAAATCAAAGAAAATTCTGTATTTATCCAAGACGAGTGGAATTTCGCTAAAAATTTCAAATTAACTTCAGGTGTAAGATATGTTGTTCCGGGTGATTTTGCAGGAAAATATATTACAAGCTTTAATTTAGGATATAATCCTGCTGATAACTTAGGCTTATACATTGCACGTAATGAATATTATGTACAACCATCTATGGGACAAGTATTTGGTACCTATTTATATAATCCTAACCCTGATATTAAGCCGACATCTGGCAACACCATTGAATTGGGCGTTAACTATCAAATAGATGATACGTCATTCTTAAATGCTAATATTTATAGACGTGAGGAAGATAATAGTATTTCTTGGGTAAAAGAAGGTACAAAACGTAAATATGTTAATGTAGATGGTACAGCCCAAAATAATGGCTTAGAATTAGCGTATGAAAAACAATTTGATGAAAATTGGAAAACAAAGCTTAGTTATTTCCGCACGTGGTCTAATAAATCTGGTAAGCAAAGTTTCCTGCCAAAAGATATAGTAAGTATTAACATTGATTATTCGAAAGGTAAAACTGATGTAGGCTTATTTGGATTAGGTAAATATAACTTATATGGTAAATCTCAGTTGTATTATGATAGCTTGCCTACAGATTCTTTCTGGGTGGTAAATGCATACGCTAATTATAACCCGACAAAAGACATTAAAATTTTTGCTAGAATAAATAATTTGTTTAATAAAGACTATTCTAATGTTGGCAATTGGTTTGACTTAAATGATGGTAGTATTGATGCTATCAATTATAGCGATGAAGGACGCAATTTTGTTGTCGGTGTTGAATACTCTTTCTAATATTTATTTGATGAAAAATGATTAAGCAGTTTTTGGTTATCTTCATTTTTATTTTAAGCATATTAAACATAGGCTGTGCCTATCAGGAGAAACATCGTGCGAAAGCAGGCAAGGTTGCCTCTATTACTGTTGAGAATTTTGATGGTTATGCTGGTGACGGACGTACTTTAAAGCAGGTGTTTACTGATGTGCCGCAAAGAGTTTTGGCTGTATCTGAGCCTGTTGTCGATGATTTGATATTTTTAGGTGTACAAGATAAAATTATTGGCATTAGTGCTTGCTACAGTAAAAATTTTGCACCTCATGAAACTGAGTATGCAAAATTTGCAAGACTTACGTATGGAAGTGGTTATCCATCTAAGGAAGCGGTGCTTGGTCTGCAGCCGGATTTAATAGTCAGCTGGGGTTCGCTTTTTGGTGAAAGTGCGCTTGGCAGTGTTGAGTATTGGCATAATAAAGGTATTCACACTTACGTTATGACAAATACTGTACCTACTCGTGCAACAGGCAGACGCAAGGTTGAATATATTGTGAGTGATTTGCAGCAGCTTGCGAAAATCTTCCGAGTAGAGGAGAAAGCTCAGAAAAAGATTGCTTATCTACAGAGTAGAATAGCTAAGCTACGGATGCATAGTAAAAGTATAGCTGAAGCTAAAAAACCGAAAGTAATTACCTTGCAATATCTTTATGGCAATGAATATTTTGGCAGGACGGCTAACGATCTTACGGCTGATATGATAGAGCTTGCGGGTGGCATTTCACTTGATGATAATTTAGGCGGGCGCAAAAGCGTAGAATATCTGGTAGAGCTTGATCCTGATATGATTATCGTCATAGATACGGCGACAACACCTGTTGCAGGTAAAATCAAGGCTTTGCATGAGCATAAGGTTTTAAAGAAAATTAAAGCAGTACGCAATAATAAAATCTTTGTTGTGCAGCATCGTGCTTTTTATTGTGGCAGTGAGCGTACGGTAGAAGCTGTAGAAAACATGCATAAATATATTGAAGATAACTTTTAAACTGGCAAATATAATCGAGGATTAGAGAATAATGAATAACAAAAAAAATTTAGTTGCTTCTGTTCTTTCAGCTATTTGTAGTATTGGCTTTGTAGCTGGTGTAAATGCTGCTGAGGTTGGTTCGACAATAGACAATCCCTTCGTTTTAGATACAATGGTTGTTACAGCAACTACTACTCCAGTCAGCGAAAAAAGAGCTACTGCAAGCATGACGGTTGTTAGCCGTAAAGAAATAGATGATAATCACTATAAGACTTTATCTGACGTTTTGGAGCACGTACCAGGTATTGATTCTGTTAAATTTGCTGATGGTGCAGGATTCGAGATATCCGGTGAATCTTCGTTGACAATGCGTGGTAGCTCGAACTGTTTGGTAGCAGTTGATGGCGTTGTACAAAAAACAGGTAACAGCTATAAGTCATATTTATTTAGCATGAATACAGATGATATTGAGCGTGTCGAAGTTATGCGTGGCGCTGCTGCTACTCTTTATGGTGCTGATGCTGTCGGTGGCGTAGTAAATATTATTACTAAGCGTGATTATCCTGCAATGCAGACTAAATTAACAGCTGCGGCAGGAAATTTCGGCTATCAGAATTATCATGTTAATACTAATGGTAGTGACGAGAAAGGCTTTTGGTCATTTAGCTATGATAAAATGAAAAAAGGCGACTATAAGGATGGTGCAGGTGTAAAAACAAAGCGTGATATGGATTCAGATATGGTAAATATGCGCTTAGGTGCACATCTTAACGATGAAACTGATTTCATTGTCAACTTCCAAAATTTGCAACAGAATGGTTCTGCTGCTTACGCAATGCCTAATTGGGGATTGCGTTATTGGACTACCGATTATCATATGCAAACCTTGTCCGGAACGTTAGATTATAAGAGTAAAGATGGCAAGGAAGGCAATGCATTTACTGTACTTTATGGTAAGTGGTTTTCTGACAGGAAAAGAAGTAAGAATGGTAATCAGCCTGCTGCCAAGTGGGAAACTGTTGACCGTGATAATATAGATGTTGTTAACCGTTATTATCGTCAATTAAGCGACAATAACCGTATTGCTGCAGGTGTGGAATATCAACGTTATAGTGTTGCTACTGTTGCTGCTCCTGATAGAGAAATCAGTGAACGTGCTGCGTATTTGCAGGATGAGTGGGATATTACAGATAAGTTGAAATTAACAGGTGGCATTCGTTATGTAAGTTCTAACAGTTATAAGAGTCAATGGTTGAACAGCTTAAACCTATCTTATGCCTTTAGTGATAAGTTTAGCATTTATGCGTTAAGTAACGAATTTTATAAGACTCCTAGCACTACCGCTATTTTTGGCAGTGCTGCATTTAAGGCAAATCCTAACATTAAACCAGAAAGTGGACGTAATAATGAATTAGGTATGAGGTTGGCTTTTGATGATACTGCGCGTTTAGATGTATCTGTATTTGATAGACGACACGAAAATGCTATTGTAATTCAAAATAATCCTGCTCCTGATATGAATCAATATGTTAATATTAATGGTGTTACACACTTGAAAGGTGCAGAAGTTAGTTTCAAGAAAAATTTTGGAAAATATCTAACTGCAAAAGCAAGCTATTCACGTCTTGTAGCAGAAGCTGATTCCCAAATTCCGCGTCTGCCTAAAACGCAGTATACATTAGGCTTGACATATGATAGAGATTTCTATAACGTAAGTTTGCAATCTTTGAATCGTTCCGATTTTGCTCCAAATAATTATTTCCCGGTGGGCTTTGACAATTATTTATTAGAGAAAAACTATTGGGTTTGGAATCTGTCAGCAAATTACAAAGTCAAGAATAATATCAATGTATTTGCAAAAGTGAATAATATTTTTGATAAAAATTATATGTCAGCAACACAGTATACTGCTACAGGAGCCACAATTGGCGAACCCTTAGCTTATTATACTGCTCAAGGCAGAAACTTTATTATTGGTATGGAATATAGCTTTTAAGGGTTAAGCCACGCGTCTCTCAACATTTCTCATATATATCTTTTTAGCTGTCGCACATTCTGTGCGGCAGCTATCTCCATAATTAAAACTATCATATTAACGTGCTAATTAAAGGGAACTTTTATGAAAAAAATGCAATTTTTTCTAACATTATTTGTTTTAACACTAGTATTGTGTTGTTCGTTTATCTACTCTTTGAGTATTGGTGTAGTGAATATTAGTTATATTGATATTATCAATATACTTTATTATAATATGATTGATATACAATCGCAGGCTGGGCAAAATCTTTTGCAGTCTGTAAATGCTTCCGTTATTTTTGATTTACGTTTGCCAAGAATAATAATGGCAGTTTTATCTGGTGGTGCTTTGGCGCTTGGCGGCGTAGTTATGCAGGCCTTAATCCGCAATCCTTTAGCAGATCCTTATATTCTTGGAGTATCGTCTGGCGCAGCAATGGGAGCAACGGCAAGTATAATTTTAGGCATGTTCAGCAGCTTCGGTCTCTATGGTGTGTCGATAGGTGCTTTTTGTGGCGCTCTTTTAGTTACCTTTACCGTTTTTGCTATTACTTATACAACAGGTGGAGTGCAAAATAACACCAAGCTTATTTTGGCTGGTACTGCATTAAATGCTATTTGCAGTGCAAGTACAAGCCTTTTGGTTTACTTGGCTAAGGATGTTGATGGTATTCGTGATGCGACATTTTGGATTATGGGTAGTATGGGGAAGGTTACCTGGGACTATTTACCGTTTGTGGCTGTAGCCTTTAGTGTTTTAGCATTTTTCTTTATATATAAATTCCGCATTCTCAATGCTTCTCTTTTAGGTGAAGATATGGCATTGATACTAGGTGTATCTTTAGAAAAAAGCAGAATGTTTTTTTTGACAGCCGTTGCTATATTAGTGAGCATGGTGGTAGCTGCAACGGGAATAATTGGTTTTGTTGGTCTTGTTATACCGCATATAGTGCGTATGATCTGTGGAAATAATCATTTGAAATTATTACCATATTCTATACTTGGTGGAGCAATTTATATGCTGTGGTGTGATGTATTAGCACGTAGTCTGTTGATAAAAACAGAATTACCGATAGGTATATTGACAGCTTTCATTGGCGGGCCGTTTTTCTTATATTTAATGTGCAGTAAAAAATATGGATTTGGTGATAAGTAATGGAAATACAGACAGAATCTCTGGATCTTGCTATTGATAATGAAACAATAGTAGAAAAAATAACCTTAGAAGTAAAGAATAAAGAGTTCGTTGGTCTTATAGGTCCTAATGGTAGTGGAAAATCGACTATTTTACGCGCGCTATATCGTTCTCTAAAGCCTCAAAGTGGTAGGATTTTTTTCGATGGGGTGAATTTGGAGACGCTATCTTTACAGCAAACAGCTCAAAGGCTGGGAGTAATGAAGCAGAATAGTACTATGAACTTTGATTTTAAGGTGCTTGATTTAGTCCTTATGGGACGCACTCCTTATAAAAAGCCTTTTGAACTTGATTCGCAGGCTGATTATGAGCTGGCAAAGGTTGCACTTGCTGCTGTAGGCTTGAATGGCTATGAAGAACGCCTTTATAACCAGCTTTCCGGTGGTGAACAGCAAAGAGTTATGATTGCAAGAGTCCTTACTGGTCAGCCACAAACTTTGCTTTTAGATGAAATGACCAATCATCTGGATTTGTATTATCAATTCCATTTATTAGAATTGATTAAAAATATGCAGGTTGAGGTTTTAGCAGTGATGCACGACTTGAATCTTGCCGCTAAATTTTGCCAAAAGCTTTATTTGTTAAAAGATGGTAAGATTATTGCTTTTGGTAATACAAAAGATGTACTTTGTTCTCCCATTATAGAAGAAACCTTTAAAATTAAAATAAAACCTTATAATGATGAAGATGGTCAGTTGCATTTGCTATATAAGGATGCAAAATAGTACAAAAGGAGCTGAACACCATTGAACCAATATTATCAGGATAACATGCTTTTGGGCATGAACCCTTCAAGTTATCTGCATCGCTACGCCGTTAACGGCAAGGTGTCGGGAAATCTTGCCTGCATCAGCGAAATCAAAAATGCTGCCGTGGTCTTGTACAGTCCGCGCGGATGCGGCTTTCATTACCGCTGTCATGTGCGCAGCGGCCAAAGCCCGGTTTATGAGCTGGAATGTGCGGATTTGCGCAACAATGATGTAATTTTCGGCGGCGAGCAAAAGCTTACTGCTTTACTGCAAAAGGTGGAACGTGAGCAGCAGCCGGAGATTATTTTTCTGCTGCCTTCCGTGGTGTCGGATATTATTAATGATGATTTGGCAGGCTTGGCCTGCAGCCTGCAGCCGCAGTTTAAAGCAAAGCTTGTGCCGATTACGTCACAGGTTTTTTCGCATATGGACAAGAGCAACGGCCGCAAGGTTTTGCGTGAAAAGGCTTGCCAAAAGCAGAAGCAAAAGTTTTCTTCCAGTGCCGTTTATCCCGGCTGCGGTTATGTAGAGGTGATGGATGCTTTAGTTGAGCAGGTGATGGAGCCTCAAAGCGTACAGCCGCGGAGCGTAAATATTGAAGCCTTTGTCTGGGGCTATAACGGTGAGGATAAGCTGCAGGGCATGAGCGAGATGCTGCATAAAATGGGGATTACCGTAAATGCTTATCTGCCTGCCGCTGATTTGCAGACAATCAAAAGGGCTCCGCGGGCAGCGCTGAATATAGTACGTCGCAAAAAATGGGCGCTGGCGATGGAGCAGCGCTTTGGAACGCCGTTTCTGCATGTTGCTGATATGCAGGAGTGGCATGGCATTGAAGGAATCAGTGATTTATACAGGCAAATAGGAAAAATGCTTGGCTGCGAGGATGCTGTTGAACACGTTTTGCAGGAAGAATATGAACGGGTTGCCGCCCGGTATCAGGAGCTGCGTGCGGAATTTGCCAAGTATAAGTTTTGCCTGATTGCGCATGGTATTGCATATTTGCCGGATGCGCTGCGCGTTTATCAGCAGGATTATGGTCTGCCGATTGAGAAGATATGTATTATCATGAATCCTTCCTACCAGGCAGAAACAGGTCTGGATGATGCAATGATGCAGAGATTTAAGAACAGGATAGAGCTTGCTAAGGCTGAGTATGGCTGTGAGGCGCAAGTTTTATTGGAGCCTTCGGAGGATGCTTTGCGTGAAGCTGCGCAGAGCTGTGATTTTGTTATTTGCAATGGTCATCCGCGCTATGCTTCTTTAAATGTTCCGGTGCTCTATAATTTGTTTGACCGTTCGGTGTGGAATTATCAGGGCTTTGTGGATATTATGGAAGAGGTTTGGCAGATGCTGCAGCAACCGCAGCGTACAGGCAGCAGTCTTTTGCTGAGCAAACTGGCCTATGACCCGGTATTTTATCCTATGCGGGAGGCGGATAAAGACAGTAAAGCGTCACGCGAACTGTATAGCAGAATATGGAGGCAAAGAAAATAATGAAACCATTAAGTAGCTGTGCTTTGTTTGGTGCTGTGCGTGCTCTTGGCGGTATTAAGGATGCCTTAATCCTGCAGCATTCCGTTGTCGGCTGTCAGTGGGGCAGCCTGACATTCAGATATGCAGGCAAGCCTTATGATGTACGTCAGGCCTCTGATGTTATCTATGATGAAGATGTTGTTAATGGCGGTGAGAAGGTTTTGCGTAAAGCCTTGCAGGAGGCAGAGCGTATTTTTGCACATTGCGGTGCGGTATTTGTAGTCAGCGGCTGCGTGCCGAATATGATTGGCGATGATGCAGACGGTATTTTGGCTACTACCGAAGGCTCGCAAAAATTATTGCATGTAAAAGCGCCGGGATATGCAGGAAATATTGACAGCGGTGCAGAAGCAGCTTATTTAGCGTTGCTGCCCTTGCTCCGAGCTGCGGAGAAAAAACAAGCTGCTACGATAAATATTCTTGGCATAATGAACGATGATCCTTATGCGGATAATGATTTAGCCGAGCTGAAGAAATTTTTGGGTTCCAAGGTTAGAGTTAACTGTGCGTTGCAGGATTGCAGCTTGTCAGATATTGCAGCAATGCCGCAGGCAGAGCTGAATATCTGCTTTGGCTATGGCGAGCCGTTGGCACAAAAGATGCAGGAAAAATTTGGCGTGCCGTATATCAAATGCGCCTATCCTTATGGTGTGGCAGGCATGCAGAAGTTTTTGCGTCAGTTAGGTGAAACTTTGAAAATTGATTTTTCCGATGAGCTTGCTGAGCTGGAAGCTGCGGCTGAAAAGCTCGTTTATCGCTGTGCGGATTATCTGGTGAATTTGTATCAGCTGCCGGTGGCGTTGGCTACGGACAAGGCACATTTAGTGGGCTTACAGAGCTTTTTTTCCGAAGAACTGGGCATGCGCGTTGTTATTGCAGAGGACACTGCGGAATTTAGCTTGGATAAAATGGCAGAGGCTGCAGCAAAGCACAAGCCTGTATTGTTTTGCGGTTCTTCATTTTTAAAGAATTTGGCTGAAAAATATCAGGTGCCGTTAGTGCGCTGTGCTTATCCTGCCTTTGACCGGCTGTGCTTTACCGATAATACGCTGCTCGGAGCGCGTGGTGCTGCCTTGCTCATTGAGCAGATTGTTAACGGTGCCTTGCAGCAGCAATATAAAACAGATGGCCGATATGCCGGCTTGCGTGAAAGTATTTGTGAGGTAAATCATGAGTGAGCTTGAAACACATCCCTGTTTTACCGCTAAATGTAGCGATTATGCCCGCATTCATTTACCAGTCGCACCCAAATGCAACATGCAGTGTAACTATTGCCTGCGCAAATACAGCTGTGTGAATGAAAGCCGTCCCGGCGTCGTGGCAAGGGTTATGCTGCCGGAGGATGCAGTCGACTGGTATCTGCAGATGAAGGACAAGGTGCCGAAGCTGACGGTAGCAGGCATTGCCGGCCCCGGCGATGCACTGGCCAACTGGCCGGCGGTCAGCAGAACGCTGAGCATGATTCGTGAGGTTGATAAGGATGTTTTCTTTTGCCTTTCGACTAATGGCCTTTATCTGCCGAAGTATGCCAAGGAAATTGCGGCTTTAGGTGTTGATTATGTTACGGTGACGGTGAATGCAATTACCAGCAATACAGGGGCGCATATTTACAGCTTTATTAATGATGAAGGCAAAAAATATGTCGGTGAAGAGGCTGCTGCACTGCTTTTAGAAAGGCAGATAGAAGGATTGCAACTGCTTGGCGAATATGGCGTGAAGGTGAAGATAAATACGGTGGCGATACCCGGCGTGAATATCCAGGAAATCCCGGCGATTGCCAGACGTATGGCCTTACTGGGAGCGAAGCTGCAGAATATTTTACCGATGCTGCCGGTGGAGGGAACCGGCTTTGCGCATCTTGCAGAGCCTGCGGCCGAAGAAATTATGCAGCTGCGTAATGTTTGCAAGCAGTGGATGCCGCAGATGCAGCATTGCAACCGCTGTCGTGCAGATGCCGTAGGCGCTTTGACTAATCCCTGTGTTTTGGAAGAAAGCTGAAATAGAAAATCCGTGTAAACAGAAGCTTGACTTTTGTTTGCACGGATTTTTGGCGTTAATATGATATTTAATTTGACGGCATATTCTGCACTTGCTACAATTAAATTTATAATATCTCATCTGTAAGGGAGAAGCTAATGGATTGTACTGCTATTATTTTGACAATCGGGATTATTTTTGCAGCGTCGTTTTTTTCTACTGTTTCCGGCTTTGGCTTCGCTTTGGTCGCCATGCCGGTACTTACACTGGTGATGTCGGTAAAAGCGGCGGTTATTTTTGTACTGCTGTTGAATCTGGTCCTGCGGGCGATTACTATGTACAGAGTGCGCGATGGCTTTGATAAAGAAACCGTTATTTTGACAACATTGGGAAGTATCATGGGCATGCTTCCCGGAAGCTGGGTACTGAAGGTGCTGCCTGCGGCACAGCTGGAAGTGTTTTTGGGAGCAGTGCTTGTGGCTGCTACGATTTTGTTGAGCCTGCAATGTACGCTGCCGATAAAAAATAAAACCTGCGGACGTTTGGGTGCGGGAATGTTGAGCGGCTTTTTCGGCGCATCTACCAGCGTCAGCGGACCGCCGCTGGTTTTATATTTTCTTAACGAAAAGCTGCCGAAGGATGTTATGCGGGCTAACATGATCTGGTTCTTTGGCTTAAGCGGCTTTTTGACGGTGTTGGTAAATTATTTTTACGGCAATGTCAGCGGCACTGTTGATTGGAGTTTGCTGCTGTATACTATACCGGTGATGCTATTGGCTATCTGGTTAGGAGAAAAATTTTTCTATCGCCTGAATCAGCATCTGTTCCGTAAGCTGGCGTTGGCGGTGGTGCTTATAGGAGCGCTGATGCTGCTGTGGAGCGGGTGGCAAAATTTATAAGTAAGCTTAAAAATAATGCTGTCTTATAAATCAGCAGTAATATTTTGTCTTATTGCTTTGAAGATAGCATTATTACTGTAACCTAGTTTACAATAATAGTGCGATAAGATAAAAAATAAATAAAATTTAGCTTTTTCCTTGACGTTTGCGGAGCAGTAGGAGTAAAATAACCTCAATCGCTGATTATGGCGATAAATTTTGAAGCATAAGGAAATGCTGAAGTTGTTGCAGGTGAAAATGATGGAATCTAAAATGATGAACACTGCAATTGAATATGGTTTTTATTACGCACCGGTATTTAACTATTATTTTAGCACCGGTTATTTTGCATGGGAAAAATCATATAGCAGTAATCATCGTATTGGAGACTATAAATAGTATTTGCGAGCGCAGTGCTTGCAATTAAGATTTGGCTTTTACAGCAGGCTCTTTTACGGGAGCCTGCTTTTTTTGTAGCATGGTAGCTTATAGCAGTATGGTAAATTAAATGACAAGGGTGTCAGAACGAAGGGGAGACAATTTATGGTAATAGTATTCAAGCCGGGAGCGCCAGAGGAAAATAAAGCGAAAATGCGCAGCAATTTGGAAAGCAAGGGCTTCCAAATTAACGAAATCAATGGTGTCAACATGACCATCTTCGGTATCATCGGCGATACGAGCACACTTGATATCAATATGCTGCGTATTGATGATGCGGTAGACAAGGTAATGCGTGTGCAGGAACCGTTCAAGCGGGCCAACCGCATGTTCCATCCGCAGGATTCCGTGATTAATGTCGGCGGTGTTGAAATCGGCGGACGCAAGATTCAGGTTATAGCAGGTCCGTGCTCCGTAGAAACGCAGGAGCAGGTTACGGACATTGCCAAATCTATCAAGCTGGGCGGTGCCTCGATGCTTCGCGGCGGCGCCTTTAAGCCCCGCACCTCGCCGTATTCCTTCCAAGGCTTGAAGGAGGTTGGTCTGGAATATTTAAAGGGTGCCAAAAAGGAAACAGGCTTGCCGATTGTTACAGAAATCATGTCACCGTATATGATTGAGCGCTTTGTAGAGGATGTAGATTTGATTCAGGTTGGCGCCCGCAATATGCAGAACTTTGAGCTGCTGAAGGAGCTGGGCAAGACCAATAAGCCGATTTTGTTAAAGCGCGGTTTGGCAGCAACGATTGAGGAATGGCTGATGGCGGCGGAATATATCATGAGCGAGGGCAACGAGAACGTTATCCTTTGCGAACGCGGTATCCGCACCTTTGAAACATATACGCGCAACACCTTGGATGTAAGCGCAATTCCCGCTGTGAAAAAGCTCAGCCATCTGCCGGTAGTAGTTGACCCGAGCCATGCAGCAGGCTTGTGGTGGATGGTAGAGCCGCTGGCGAAGGCTGCTGTAGCAGTCGGTGCCGACGGACTTTTGATAGAAGTCCACAACAATCCGGAAGCAGCGCTCTGTGACGGCGCGCAGTCCTTAAGACCGGAACGCTTTGCCAGACTGATGGGTGAGCTGAAAGGTATTGCCAGAATTGTTGGCAGAGATATGTAAGTCAAGGCATTATCCCTTAGCAATATCAAAAAGCGTAAGGGTTTGTAATAACTCCTGATCTGGGAGTAGTATTGTAGCATTGTAGATTAGATTAAAGGAGAGATTTTATCATGATTATCGTATTCAAACAAAATGCAACTGTTGAGGAAAAAACTAAGCTGAAAAACCAATTAGAAAGCAAGGGTTTTCAGATTCATGCCAGTGATGGCGTAAATGCTTCACTGTTTGGTGTTGTTGGTGATACCAGCGCGTTGGATATCAACCTTTTGCGTGTTGTCGAGGGTGTAGAAAAGGTAATGCGTGTGCAGGAGCCTTTCAAACGTGCGAACCGCATGTTCCACCCCGAGGATAGCATTATTGATGTTGCAGGCAGAAAGTTCGGTGGCAAAAAGCTGCAGGTTATTGCAGGTCCCTGTTCCGTAGAAACCCAAGAGCAGGTAACGGAAATTGCCGAGGATGTTAAGGCCGCAGGCGCTACGCTGATGCGTGGCGGTGCCTTCAAACCCCGCACCTCTCCGTACTCCTTTCAGGGTTTAAAGGAAAAAGGTCTGGATTTCCTGAAAAATGCCAGGGCTGCCACTGGTCTGCCGATTGTTACGGAGATCATGTCACCTTACATGGTGGAACGTTTTGTCGAGGATGTTGACCTGATTCAGGTCGGTGCCCGCAATATGCAGAATTTTGACCTGCTCAAGGAATTGGGCAAAACCAATAAGCCTATTCTGTTGAAGCGCGGTTTGGCGGCAACGATTGAGGAATGGCTGATGGCAGCGGAATACATCATGAGCGAGGGCAATGAAAATGTTATTCTTTGCGAACGCGGTATCCGCACCTTTGAAACCTATACTCGCAACACGCTTGATGTAAGTGCGATTCCTGCAGTAAAAAGACTCAGCCATCTGCCGGTAGTAGTTGACCCGAGTCATGCAGCAGGCATGTGGTGGATGGTAGAGCCCTTGGCTAAGGCTGCGGTTGCAGTCGGCGCAGACGGACTTTTGATTGAAGTACATAACGATCCGGAAGCAGCATGGTGTGATGGTGCCCAATCCTTGAAACCGGACCGTTTTGCTAAGCTGATGGGCGACCTCAGAGGCATTGCGAACATTGTCGGCAGAGAGTTATAATAGTAGTATGGCAGATTAGGAGTGATTTTTTTGGAAGCTGATTTTGGTGGCGAAAATAGAAGTACAAAGTGGCAGGAGCTCAGCTTTGCTATCGTTGGCCTGGGGCTGATTGGCGGCTCTTATGCCAAAGCATTGCGCAAGTTGGGCGTTAAGCAGATTATCGGTATAGAGCGTGATGCAGCAACATTGCAGGAAGCGAAGCAGCAGGGGTTGGTTGATATTGGCATGACTGAGCCTGATAACCGGCTTAAGGAGGCCAACGTAATCATTTGCGCTATTTATCCGGAAGCAATCGTGGGCTTTATAGCTGCAAACGTTGATTTCTTTAACGAAAGCGTTTTGCTGACTGATGTTGCAGGTATCAAAAACGATATGATCAGCAGAGGGCAGGCACTTTTAAAGGATGGCATGGAATTTATTTCCGGCCATCCGATGGCCGGACGTCAGGGCAGCGGCTTGGGCATGAGCGATGCGCATATTTTTCAGAATGCGTATTACATCATCGTGCCGGAAAAGCATAACACACAGGCTGCTGTTAGCTGGCTGGAGCAATTTGCTTTGGCTCTTGGCTGCAAGCATACGGTGCAGGTAACACCGGCGCAGCATGATGCCACGATTGCCTACACCAGCAATTTGCCGCATGTTACTGCGGTAGCGCTTATGGACAGCGCTTCCTTTGATGATAAGACCAAGTACTTCGTTGCCGGCAGCTTCCGAGATGGCACTCGTGTAGCAGATATCAATCCTGAATTATGGTGCAATTTATTCCTGGCCAACAGGGAAAAGGTTGCGGATGAAATAGACAAATATATGGAGCAGCTGGTGCTGTGGCGCGAAGCTCTGCGCAGTGATGACGGCGAAAAGCTGAAGGAGCTGATGCGCAAGGCGGGAGCACGGAGAAGGGAGCTTTTTTAATGAAGAAAATTCATGTTGCATTAGGCGCTCATGCCTATGATATTGAAATAGCCGCCGGCCTGCTGCCGCAGGTCGGCTCTAAGGTTGCAGCTTTGCTGCCGAAGGCGCGCAAGGCTGCAATTATCAGCGATACAAATGTTGCACCCTTATACGCAACAAAATTACAGGCTAGCCTCGAAGAGGCTGGCCTTGTTGTGCATAAGGTGGTAATTGAAGCCGGAGAGCAGAGCAAGAACATGCAGGTGCTCAGTGATGTACTGGAGCAGCTTGCTGCAGCAGGACTAACGCGCACCGATGTTGTGCTGACGCTTGGCGGCGGTGTTGTCGGTGATTTGGGCGGCTTTGCCGCTGCCAGCTTTATGCGTGGCATTGCCTTTGTGCAGATACCAACCTCACTGCTGGCGCAGATTGACAGCAGCGTGGGTGGCAAGGTAGCTGTAGATTTAAAGGCCGGAAAAAATCTTGCCGGTGCTTTTTATCAGCCGAAGGCTGTATTTATCGACACAGATTTACTGGCAACGCTTTCTACCAGATTTTTGCATGACGGTCTGGCAGAAGCGATTAAATACGGCTGCATTAAGGATGCGGCGCTTTTTGAAAAAATTGCCGGCTATGCCGATGATGCGGAGCTGTTGGCAGATATTGACAGCGTGGTTGCTACTTGTTGTGCTATCAAAGCGCGCATTGTAGAGCAGGATGAATTTGATACGGGACTCAGAATGCTGCTGAACTTCGGACATACCTTGGGACATGCGGTAGAGCAGCATTTTGGCTACAGCAGCTTCACGCACGGCGAGGGTGTGGCGATTGGCATGTATCAGCTGACAAAGCGCACCGAAGAGCTGGGAATGACAGCCAAAGGCAGCGCCGAGCGTATTAAGAGCGTACTTGAAAAGTACAATTTGCCGTTGACTGCGGGCGTAGAAAAAGCGCAGCTGCTTGATACAATGGCAAGAGATAAGAAAAAGAACGGCAACAGCATTACCCTCATTATTTTGCAGCAGATAGGCGAGGGCGTACTGCAGAAAGTTGATTGGCAGCAAGTGCCAAGGTATTTGGGGTGAGGCTAAATGGAAAAGGTAAAAATTTATCCTGCAAAATTGGCAGGAACGGTGCAGGTACCGTCATCTAAAAGCATGGGACACAGAGAAATTATCTGTGCAGGTCTTGCAGGTGGCACCAGCATTGTCGATAATATCAGCATGTCCAAGGATATTGAAGCAACGATGCGCGTCCTGCGTGCTATGAACGTGAGTGTTGACGAAATTCCCAGCATGATAGAGGGACGTAAGGCTTTGCAGATTACGGGCACAGGTCATCCGATTGCGGCGGCAGATAATGTTGACTGCGGTGAATCCGGTTCCACCTTGCGCTTTTTTATTCCTTTGGGAGCAAATCTTGGCTGTCCGCTGACCTTTATCGGTCACGGAAAGCTGGTATCGCGTCCTTTGCAGGCGTATTACGATATTTTGGATAAGCAGTTTGTGCAATATTTTAATGATAACGGCAATCTGCCGTTGACGGTTAACGGTCACCTGATGCCTGGTAAATTTGAGCTGCCGGGAGATGTCAGCAGTCAGTTTGTCAGCGGTCTGCTTTTTGCTTTACCGTTATTAAAGGGCGACTCCGAAATTATTATTACTTCACCGCTGGAATCTGCTTCTTATGTAGATATGACGCTGAACTGTTTGGCGAAGTACGGTGTTAAAGTAGAAAATGTAGATGGTGCACATCGTCATTATCTTGTGCCCGGCAAGCAGCATTTTAAAGCGCAGGACAGCAAGGTTGAGGGCGATTGGTCGCAGGCAGCCTTTTGGACTGTTGGCGGTGCTTTGGGTGCAGGCATTACGGCAAGCGGTGTAGATTTTACATCGCTGCAGGGTGATAAGGCTGTGGTAGAAATTATGCAGCGCATGGGTGCTGATATTGCCAAAACAGATGACAGCGTAACCGTAAACAGCGGCGCAACGCAGGCAACGATAATAGATGCTTCTAACTGTCCCGATATTATTCCTGTGCTTACAGTGCTGGCAGCAGTCAGTGAGGGAACAACGAAGATTATCAATGCAGGACGCCTGCGTATCAAGGAATGCGACAGACTGGCGGCTATGACGAGTGAATTAAATAAAATGGGCGCAGCTATTACGGAAGAGCCGGAAGGCCTGACGATTATTGGCAAGCCTGAGGGCCTGCGAGGCGGTGTAGAGGTAGATGCCTGGAATGATCATCGTATTGCTATGAGCCTGGCAATTGCTGCACAATGCTGTGCGGAACCGATTATATTAACCGGTGCAGGCAGTGTAAGCAAGTCTTATCCTGACTTTTGGGAGGATTACAAGAGCGTAGGCGGAAAAATTGAGGTGCTGGCATGAGCGGAATTTTCGGCATGAATATAAAAATGGCGATATACGGAGAATCGCACGGCAAATCTATCGGTGTAGTTCTTGACGGCTTGCCGCCGGGATTGGCGCTTGATGAAGCGGCGATTGCTGCGGAAATGGCGCGTCGTGCTCCTGGACAGAATGCGTTGAGCACGGCACGCAAGGAAAGCGATACGGTAGAAATCCAAAGCGGCTTCTTCAATGGCTTTACAACAGGTACGCCGCTGTGCGCACGTATCGTTAACAGCGACCAGCATTCCAAGGATTACAGCATTCTCGCCGATAAGATGCGCCCCGGTCATGCAGATTACGCAGGGCATGTGCGTTATCAGGGCTTTAACGATTATCGCGGCGGCGGCCATTTTTCCGGTAGACTGACGGCACCGCTCGTTTTTGCCGGTGCTGTGGCCAAGCAGGCGCTGGCGCAGTACGGTATTGTTGTCGGTTCGCATATTCTGCAGATTAACGGTATCAAAGAAGAACGCTTCAATCCTATGGGTGTAAGTGATAAAGCATTAACAGCGCTGCATGCGAAAAAGTTTGCGGTTATGGATGATGCTGTCGGCGCAAAAATGCAGGAGCGCATTTTGCAGGCCAAGAGTGAGCTTAACAGTGTGGGCGGCGTAATTGAAGCCATTGCACTGCATTTGCCTGCGGGCATCGGCGCACCGTATTTTGATTCCGTGGAGAGCATGCTGAGCCATGCACTGTTTTCCGTACCTGCCGTTAAAGGCGTAGAATTTGGCGATGGCTTTGGCTTTGCCGGGCTGACGGGTGTTGAAGCGAATGATGCTTTGCATTACGTTGACGGCAAGGTGCAGGCACTGACGAACCACAACGGCGGCGTTACCGGCGGTATTACCAATGGCATGCCTTTGGTAGTGCGCGTGGCCATTAAGCCGACACCGTCGATTGCGCGCGAGCAGCAGACGGTGAGCCTTAAGGAGCAGGCGGATACAACGCTGGCGATTGTCGGCAGACATGATCCATGTATTGTGCAGCGCGCTGTGCCTGTTATCGAAGCAGTGGTAGCGTGGACGCTGTGGGATTTACTTTTAGAAGCGAAGAAATGGGAGAAATAAGATGCAGGAGCTTGATTTAGAAAAAATCCGCCAAGAAATAGACAAGGTTGACCAGCAGCTGGCAGACGTATTGGAAAGCCGTTTGCACCTGGTAATGCAGGTGGCTGCCTATAAAAAATCCAAAGGCCTGCCTGTTAAGGACAAAAACCGTGAAGCTAAGGTTATCGAAAAGGTTGCAGGCTTTTTGGAGAACAAGGAATATTCAGTGGCTGTGAAAAATATTATGCGCGGTATTATCGATCAGGCCTGTCTGCTGGAAGAAACTGCGCTGTCGGAAGCAAACGACAAAACCTATGAGGTTGCTTGCTTCGGTCCTGCAGGCTCCTTTACGCATCAGGCGTTAGAGGAATATTTTCATGGACGTCAATACAACCGTCATCATTTCCAGACCTTTGAAGAGGTAATTTCCAGTATCAGCGACGGTACGATGGATTACGCTGTGCTGCCTATTGAAAATTCTTCGACAGGCGGTATTACCGAGGTATATGATTTGCTGCGTCAGTATGACTGCAGTATTGTAGGCGAGCAGTGCGTAAAGATTGAACAAAATCTTTTAGGCTGTGAGGGTGCGTCACTTAGTACGATTAAAACAGTGTATTCGCATCCGCAGGGCTTGAAGCAGTGTGCCGATTTCTTCCGTGACTATCAGGAGATGGAAAAGGTGCCGTATTTCAGCACATCTAAGAGTGCGGAGGAGGTTGCCGAAAAACAGGATATAACCTTGGGTGCTATTGCCGGTAAACAGGCAGCAGAGCTGTATAATTTGAAGGTTATTGCGCCGGCCATCAATAGCAACAGCAACAATTATACCCGCTTTGTTATTATCGCCAAAAAACCGGAAATCGTAGCGAACGCAAATAAGATTACGCTGATTGTTGCCGTGAAGCACGAAACAGGCTCACTGTATAAAATGCTCGCCAGCTTCTACCATATGGGCCTGAATATGCTGAATCTGGAATCACGACCGATTGTCGGCAAAACTTGGGAATACTTTTTCTACATTGATGTCACCGGTAATTTGGCAGACCCGCTGGTTATTGATGTGATGGAAGAAATAAAATCGAAGAGCACCTATTGCAAGGTTCTTGGCAATTATCGTGCTTACGAGCGAAAGGAATAAACAGATGAAGCATTACGGACTTTTAGGCGGTAAGCTGGGACACAGCCTTTCACCGCAGATTCACGAGCTGTTTTTTAAGTATACAGGCATTGAGGGCGATTATACGCTGCTGGAAACTCCGCAGGAGGATTTGCCTAAGCGCATGGAGGAGCTGCGTGCCGACTATGCAGGCAGCAATGTTACCATTCCGCATAAATTGCATGTTATGCCGTTGTTGGACAGTATTACGCGTGAGGCTAAGGCTATCGGCGCTGTAAACACGATTAAGTTTGATGAAAATGGTGCAGAAGGCTACAATACCGATTACTTCGGCTTTGGCAGAATGCTGGAATACAACAATATTGATGTGCGCGCTAAGCGTGTTGCGGTGCTGGGCACCGGTGGCGCTGCACGTGCAGTTGTCAAATATATGGTTGATAAGCGTGTCGGCAAACTGTATCTTGTTACGCGAGATGTTGCCCATGTTGATAAGGATTTCCTTAAGATTGCGCCTAAGTGCAAGTTTATTGATTATGACGGCCTGGCAGCTTTGACAGGTGATGTGATTGTCAACTGTACGCCTGTGGGCATGTATCCCAAAGTTAACGCTGCACCTGTTACGCCTGAGGAAATCAGCAATTTTGATGCTGCTGTCGATTTGATTTATAATCCTAAGCAGACATTGTTCTTGAAGCAGGCTGCCGAGGCGAAGATGCAGACTGTCAATGGTCTGTTCATGCTTGTGGCACAGGCTGTGGCTGCGCAGGAAATCTGGCAGGGCGAAAAATACGGTAGTGAGCTCATCGTCAAAATCATGCAGGATTTGGAGCAGAATATATGAAAAATATCGTGCTGATTGGTATGCCGGGCTGCGGCAAAAGCACCTTTGGCAAGCGCATGGCGAAACGCTTGCAGCTGCCGTTTTATGATGCCGACGCTGTCCTCGAAGAGCGTGAGCAGCGTACGATAAAGGACTTCTTCGCGGAAAGCGAAGATGCATTCCGCGCAGCGGAAACGCGCACGCTGGCGTATCTGGCGGAATGTGACGGAGCTGTTATAGCAACAGGCGGAGGTGCCGTAAAGCGTGCGGAAAACATGGAGCTGCTGAAGCGCGGCGGTGTTGTGATTTTTATCGACCGCAAACCGGAAAACATCATCGGCTGTATCGCCGGGGATGCGCGTCCGTTGCTAGCTGCCGATAAGCAGAAGCTTTATACTTTATATAACGAGCGTATTGCGCTGTACCGCCAATATGCGGATTATACTATTGATAATAATGGTGATTTCGGCAGAGTTCTGCATGAGCTGCTGAATATTGCCGCTAAGCTGGAGGGATAAAGATGCGTAAAATTTTAGTTTTAAATGGTCCTAACATTAATATGCTGGGCATCCGTGAAAAAAATATCTATGGCCGTGATGATTATGACAGCCTGTGTGCTTACATCCGTTCTGCGGCTGACCGCCTTGGCGTAGAGGTGGAGCTGCTGCAGAGCAATTATGAGGGCGATATAGTTACCGCTATTCAGAATGCTTACGGTCATTTTGACGGCATTGTTATCAATCCGGCGGCGTTTACGCATTACAGCGTAGCAATTTTGGACGCATTGAAGGCAGTAAACATTCCTGCGATTGAGGTGCATATCAGCAACATCCATCAGCGTGAGGAGTTCCGCCATCATTCTGTAACGGTGGCAGGCTGCGTCGGCCAAATCTGCGGCCTGGGATTTGCGGGCTACGCCTTGGCAATGGAAGCGCTGAGTGTGTATGAAGCAAAATAGTATATAATAATTTTTGTAAACAGTCTTCGTAGCTTTGCTTTCGGAGGCTGTTTTGTTATAATGGTTATAGAGTAATATTTGCTGACAGAAGCAGTTTGGGCTGTTAAATTTTCATAATAGTAAGACAACGTTAAAATCATTCTTGGAGGTGACATTATGAGTAAACGTGTAGTAATCGTCGGTGGGGTGGCCGCCGGTATGAAAACGGCGGCGCGCTTGCGCAGGCTGGATGCCGAAGCAGAGATTATCGTGCTGGAACGCGGACCGCAACTGAGCTATGGCGCCTGCGGCTTCCCTTATTTTATCAGCGGTGAGGTTAAGAGCATGGACAGCTTTGACCATACACCGCAGGGAGCCTTGCGCGACAGTAATTATTTTGCGGCCGTGAAGGGCATTGATGCCCGCTGCGGCTGCAATGTGCAGAAAATAGACAGAGAGCAGAAGTGTGTGCTTTATCTGGAAAAGGGAGAGCTGAAACAGCTGTCTTATGACGTGCTGGTGTTGGCAACAGGCAGTACGCCGGTGAAGCTTCCCTTGCCTAATGCTGATGCCTCAGGTATTCACAGCTTCTGGTTCCCGTGGGATGTTGAAGCAGTAGATAAGGAAATTGCCGAAGGCGGCGTTAAGGATGTAGTTATCATCGGCGCAGGCTTTATCGGTCTGGAGCTGGCAGAAGCTTTTGTGCGCCGCGGTTTGCATACCAGCGTTCTGGAACAGCAGGACAGACTGCTGCCGCAGCTGCTTGATGAGGATATGGCAGCACTGCTGCTGCGTGATACGAAAAATCCGTTGCTCGATATTTTTCTGGAGGAAAGAGCAGGTGCCTTTACCATAGAAAACGGTAAAGTTAGCGGAGTGCAGACAGATAAACGCGTAATCCCGGCACAGTTGGTTATCGTTGCCGTCGGCGTGCGTCCGAACGTGGAGCTGGCGCGTGAGGCCGGCCTTGTTATAGGTCCGAGCGGCTGTATTGCGGTTAATGAATACCTGCAGACAAGCGATGATGCAATTTATGCCGGAGGTGACTGTGCGGAAAATACTCATCGTGTCAGCGGAGCCAAGGTGTTTGTGCCTATGGGTTCTACCGCCAACAAGCATGGCCGTGTAATTGCGGATAATATCTGTGGAGCGCGGAAGCAATATCCCGGTGTCCTGGGGACTGCTGCCTGTCGCTTCTTTGCGCAGGAAGCTGGGGCAACCGGTTTGAACGAGCGGACTGCGCAGCAGGCCGGTATTGATTTTGCAAGCGTAGTTGTACCAGGCTCTGACCGTTTGGGTTATATGCCGGGAGTAGGACGTATTGTGCTGAAGCTGTTGGCGGAAAAGAGCAGCGGACGCGTATTGGGTGCGCAGGCTGTCGGAGCGAACGTAGCGAAGCGCATTGATACATTGGCGGCGGCAATTTCTTTAGGTGCAACGCTGGAGGATTTGTCCGGACTTGATCTGGCTTATGCTCCGCCGTTTAATACGCCGATTGAGAATATCGCAACGGCAGCCAATGTCCTGCAAAATAAACTTGACGGACAGCTGCGCAGCATTAATCCTGTAGACTTTGAACAAAACCGCACGCAGGAGAATTATTTATTCGTTGATGTACGTACGCCGGCAGAGGTAGCAGCTAAGCGTATTGCCGACATTCCGTCGAGAGTAAATCTGCCGCTTGATACCTTGCGGACAGCGGATATCAGCAAGATGGATAAAGAGCAGAAAATAGTTACAGCCTGCCAGATTGATTTGCGTGGCTACGAAGCGGAGGTTATCCTGCGCGCCCGTGGCTTCCAGGATGTTTACAGCCTGGAGGGAGGCATGAGCGGTTGGCCGTATGCGACGGAAAGCGATAAAGACAAAAAGTAAGCGTTTTAATATTATTATGCAAGGAGGAGAAAAGCATGAGTGAATTTAGCGAAAAAATGGGCATGGCAGCAGGCAACAATTTTAAGAGCGGTTATAACTGCTGCGAAGCGATTGTGGAAACCTTTCGCAAGGAGTCTGGCGTGAATATTGATGATAATGCTTTCCGTCTGTGTTCCGGTTTTGGCGGCGGCATTGGCCATGCGCGTGATTTGTGCGGAGCGATGGCAGGCTGTGTGATGGTCATCAGTACGCTGGCAGGCCGCAATCAGCCAAGTGATAAGCCATTGGCAGAAATTTATCCGCTGACATTGGAGTTTCATGAGCGCTTTGCCAAAGAATTCGGATCCTGTGCCTGCGGTGATTTGATGCCCTACGAGTTTAATACGCGTGAGCATTTGAAAAACTGCTTGAAGCTGGTGAATAAGGTAGCGCAGCTGCTGGCGGTGTATTTGGAAGAAAAGGAACTGTTGAAGTAATATTGATAGGCTAAAAGGGACTGTCGCGTAAGTAAAGCTTACTTGCGATGACAGTCCCTTGATTATTTTTTCTATGTGTGAGAATGCGTAAATACGCCAAAAGTAATAATAAAAAATTGCGGAGCGCTTTTTGACGGCAAAAACTGTCCGTAAAAACGAATGAAAAATAATTGTAGTTTTTACCGTCAACATGCTATACTGATATTAGAAATTTATTGAAAAATTTTTGCAGAAATGGAGTAAGAAAAATAGTTATCTGACGGATACCTGCCTTGCTGTACAGATAGATATAAGGGATATCTTGATTATTTTAGGATTGAGTACGATTGAGAAGATCGTATTCGTGATACTAAAAAACCAAAAAATAAGAAGTTCTGCTTATGGAGTACCGCATAATTTAGTGTGATTTGTCAAAGAAAGATAAATTGTTTTATAATAGAGATAAGGTCTAAAAGATAGGAGAAGTGCTGTGAATAATTATGGAGAAATCATTATCTATCAGACAGATGATGGTTTGACAAAAATAAATGTAAATATGCAAGAAGAAACAGTTTGGCTATCTCTTGATCAGATGGCTGAACTGTTTCAGAGAGATAAATCTACTATATCGAGACATATTAAGAAAATTTTTGAAGAAGGCGAGTTGCAGCGAAATTCAGTTGTTGCAAATTTCGCAACAACTGCCGCAGACGGGAAAGTATATAACGTAGATTATTATAACCTTGATGTTATTATCTCTGTTGGCTATCGTGTGAAATCTCAGCGAGGCGTTCAGTTCAGAATTTGGGCAACAAATGTGCTGAAAGAGTACATGATTAAAGGTTTTGCTATGGATGACGAACGACTGAAAGGAAATGCTGGTGGGAATTATTGGAAAGAATTACTTGATCGCATCAGAGACATTCGTTCCTCTGAAAAGGTGCTGTATCGTCAGGTACTTGATTTGTACGCAACAAGTGTTGACTATGATCCACGCAGTGATGAATCTGTAAAATTTTTTAAAATTGTGCAAAATAAATTGCATTATGCAGCACATGGACATACTGCCGCTGAAGTGATTTATGAAAGAGCAGATGCAGAGAAACCATTTATGGGGCTTACTTCATTTTCCGGGGAATTGCCGGCATTAAAAGATATTGGTATTGCGAAAAACTATTTGCAAGAAAACGAACTGAAAATCTTAAACAATCTTGTATCCGGTTATTTTGATTTGGCAGAAATCAATGCTATTGAACATAAGCCGATGTATATGCATGATTATGTAAAACAGCTTGATATGGTGCTGTCTTCGGGAAATCGCAAATTGCTTGAAGGTGCCGGTACTGTCAGCCATAAGCAGGCTTTGGAAAAAGCAAAGGCTGAATATCGAAAATATCAGGAGATTACATTATCTCCGGTGGAACAGTCTTATTTGGAAAGTGTTAAAGAAGTTGCGAAGGAACTGAAGAAGAAAAAATGATATAAAGGATAAAAACGTTTCGTTGTATAATGAAATTGCACACCTGAAAAATCTAAGAAAAACTGAAAGTCCGAAAAGCCCTGTAATATTAACATTTTCGAGATTTATGGAGGAATATAGAGATTATGATAAAAATTCTCTTTATCTGCCACGGAAACATTTGCCGTTCGCCTATGGCAGAGTTTTTATTGAAGGACATTGTAAAAAAGCGCGGCATTGCCGCTGATTTTGAAATTGCTTCGGCAGCGACGAGCAGGGAAGAAATCGGAAATCCTGTACATTACGGCACGCGCAACAAGCTGGCGCAGCTCGGCATCAGCGTGGCAGGCAAGCATGCGGTACAGGTAACGAAGCGTGACTACGAATATTACGATTTACTGCTTGTGATGGACAGCAATAATATCCGCAATCTGCGGCGCGGAATCGGTGAAGATACGCAGGGCAAGGTGCATCTGCTGCTGGATTATACCGAGCGTAAGGGCGCAAGCATTGCTGACCCGTGGTACACGGGTGATTTTGAAGTGACCTATAACGATATCATGGAAGGCTTGGAAGGATTACTGAAGTATCTGAAATATTAAAACAAACAAATTTCCTTGTAAACCGTTAATAAGTTAACATAATTTGCCATGAAGATAGATGGAATTAAGCAGAAGCTATATTTTGCTTGTTTGTTTTAGACTGTGGTGCTACAATAAGTGTTACGGTAAAATAATATAGTTTCCAATGAAGAGAGGTTTTTAAACATGAAATTCGCAACACGTATGGAGCGTATGCAAGCTTCTGAAATCCGCGAGCTGTTAAAATTAACTGCTCAGCCTGATATTATTTCCTTTGCCGGTGGTCTGCCTGCACCGGAGCTGTTCCCTGTAGAAGAAATTGCCAAGGTTTCTCATGACCTGGTACTGAAGGAAGGTCGTCAACTGCTGCAATATGCAACTACCGAAGGCCGTCCGTCCCTGCGTGCAAAAATTGCTAAACGCATGGCTGATAAATATCACACCAACGTTGATCCTGATGACATTCTGATTACCACCGGTTCTCAACAATGTCTGGACTTCGCAGGCAAGCTGTTCCTGGATCCCGGCGACGTTGTTCTGTGCGAAAGCCCGTCCTACCTCGGCGCTTTGAACGCATTCAACGCTTACCAACCGAAATTTGTTGAGGTTCCGACCGATAACGGTGGTCTGATTCCGGAAGAATTGGACAAAATCCTGGAAACCACTCCGAACTGCAAATTTATCTATGTAATTCCTGACTTCCAAAACCCGACCGGCCGTACATGGTCCATGGAACGCCGTCAAAAATTTATGGAAGTTGTTAACAAACACAACCTGCCTGTACTCGAAGATAATCCGTACGGCGAACTGCGCTATGAAGGCACTATCCTGCCGTCCCTGAAATCTATGGATACCAAAGGCCTGGTTATGTTCCTGGGCACCTTCTCCAAAATCTTCTGCCCGGGCCTGCGTCTTGGCTGGATTGCTGCAGAGCATAGCCTGCTGAGCGAGTTTGTAAAAATCAAACAAAGCGCTGACCTGCACACCTCTAACTTTGACCAAGGCGTTGCAGATGCTTACATGGAACAATACGACCTGGATGAGCACGTTAAAGAAATCGTTGCTCTGTACAAACATCGTCGTGATTTGATTCTTGAATCCATGGAGAAATACTTCCCGGCTGGCACCGAATGGACTCATCCGGAAGGTGGTCTGTTCCTGTGGCTGACCTTCCCTGAAGGCGTAAGCGCACGCAAAGTATTCAACAAATGCATCGAGATGAAGGTTGCCGGCGTTATCGGTGATGCCTTCTATCCGAATCAGAAGACTGACCGCAGCATGCGTATCAACTACTCCAACATGCCGGATGACCGCATTGTTGAAGGTATCCAACGCATGGCTAAAGCAATCAAAGAGTGCATGTAATTTTTTGACGGCTTAAGCTGTCTTGTAAATTTTACAGCTGATAAAAATTTAACCCCTGCAGAAAAATTTCTGCAGGGGTATTTTGTATATATGATGGTTTATGCTTTAGCAGCCTTTAAGGTTCTTTCGAACAGAATGTATAAAACTCCGGCAGCCTCGTCACTGAATTTAAAGATACTGTCGGTACCATCGGTGTGATGGAAGGTTACAATGTTGATGCCGTCAAAATCAGCGCCACTGAGAACGTTGAGCGGGATATGGAAGGCATTCTTCTTACCAATGTAAACTAAACGTTGGTTGGTAAGGAAGAACATACCGAGCTCTTCGATAATAGTCATTTCCTCGGTGAATTTGGGATGCTCGATTTTTTCGCCCTTGAAGGCAACGGTTTCATCAATGCGGAATTTGCGTGTCAGCTCATAGTAATTGTCCTCGCGTTCTATCATTTTGTTTTGGCAGAGACCGCAGTTGGTATAGGCGTGGCAGATTTCGCCCGTGTTGAGCGGGAAGGCATCCTGCTTGATATCGCCTAAAGGCATATGCTCTGCATTCCACAGGCTGCGGTATTTTTCCAGAGCGCTGACAATATTATTCTTTAATTCATATGGGATATCCAGAGTTGCGCAGTCGGCACGAAGGGCAGCTTCTTCTTCAGGAGTATAACGCTGTGCGCTGCTGATTTCGTCAAACTTCTGATTGAAGTGAGCCTGAAAAACCTGCTTACGCATGGAAAGGCTATCTTCGTAGTCATAGCCGAATAAGTCGTTTAATTGTTTGATATCCAGCTTTTCGGTGCCTGCAAGCAAATCACGGCAGCGGACAAAATAAGCAGCTGTTTTTGCTGCCTTATCAGCCTGCTTTGCCAGATGCGGCGGCAGTTCCAAAATTTCAGCTAAGTGTGCAAGCTGCGCCCAAAGGCTGTCTTCTTTATTTTGTACTTCAGTGAAGATAACATCTGCCAGCTTGCGGTAAATGCCGCTGCGTTGGTTGAAATTATCATCGTTGAATTTTACGCCCCATTTTTTCAGAGCGTGATGTACATCATCGGCACTGACAGCCAAAGCGTCGGGTGCTGCAGCCAACAGATTGTTGAGCTCCTTCCAGCCGTTTTCGGTAGGCTTGCTGCCGAATATTTTTGATAAAAAGCCGCATTCTTCTAATTCTTGCATGCTATAAGGTTTCAAATTCTGCACTCTCCTTTACAGGCTCAAGGTCTGCATTTTGATTTTTACGCTGATAAAGTTGTCAGCGATTTACTTTATCGCTAACAATACGAATTTAATCTAAACAATATTATACGCTAAAAGTGTATCTATTGTCTAGAAAGAAAAAGCTTCGGCATTTATCTGCTGTGACTATCTGCCTGCATTGTGTTATAATAGCAATTAGAGAGATGAGAGGGAGATAAAATGTCAATACAAGCTTTTACTTCTGACAACAAAAGCAGCTGGAAGGCAAATTTGCCTGTATTGTGGCTGGGAGTATTTTTATGCTGCGCCAGCTATACTATGTGCATACCGTTTTTGCCTGTTTATCTGCTGCGTGAGCTGCATGTTGCCCAGCCTGATGTTAACTTTTGGGCAGGTATTACCTTTGCCGTAACCTTTATGGGGTCTGCCGTAATGGCACCATATTGGGGTGCTTTGGCTGACCATGTCGGGCAGAGAAAGATGGCTATTCGCGCCGGCTATGGTTTGGCGTTGACCTATTTTCTTACCGGCGTCTGTCAGGATGTCTATCAGCTTCTTCTGGTGCGTATTGTGTGCGGTGTTGTTGCCGGCTTTGTGCCTGCCTGTATGTCGATGGCGTCTTCATCCTTACCGGAGGAGCGTATGGGCTGGGGTATGGGACTGATGCAGACTGCGGTAGCCAGCGGAACTATCATGGGACCGTTGATGGGCGGTTATCTGAGCAGCTGGTTTGGCATGCGTGCTTCGTTTTATGTAGGCAGTCTGGCCTTGTTTATTGCTACGAGTGCGGTTGTATTTATTGTCAAGGATATGTCCGTACTGAATAAGGGCGCGCGCGAAGCAAGTAATCTGCTGGCTGATTTAAAGAATGCTTTGCATAACAAGGGCCTGTTGTATATTATGGCTATGTTCTTTGTGGTGCAGACCTGCATAATGCTGATTCAGCCGCTGATTACATTGTACGTAGGCGAGCTGATGCATGATATGGGTGATGCTGCTATCAAGATGTCCGGTATAGTTTTCTCACTGTCCGGCATTACCGGCATTTTGGCTGCGCCGTTTTGGGGAAAACGCGGCCAACGCTTCGGTTATGTGCGCGTTTTCTGTATTGTAACCTTTATTGCCGGTTTTATTAACCTTTTCCAGGTGTTCATCAATACTGTGTGGCAGTTTGCAGCTATTCAGTTTGTTTACGGCCTGTTCCTGGCAGGTGCTGTGCCTAATATCAATGCTAACCTGACGCGTGTTACTGCTGCTAATATGCGCGGTAAGGCCTTTGGCCTGGTTACGAGCGCGCAGCAGTTTGGCGGTGTTGTAGGACCGCTTGTTGGCGGTGCCTTGGGCAGCTTTATGAGCTCGCGTTATGTGCTTGTGTTTGCCGGTTGCGTGCTTATGGCCTTAGCCTTGTATTCGTACTTTACGCGTGTGCGCGGAGTGGAGCAGGAAGCTGCAAGCTAAAAGTTTATACATATAAAATAAAAGACCGTTGCTGCAGGAAAATGCGGCAACGGTTTCGTTTTGGAAAAAACATTATGGAGTGCTTTTTAATCTTTTGGTTTAGCTGTCAGCCATTGGCGTTTTTGCTCACTTTGCGGGAAAAGCTGATGGTCAAACCACATATAGAAGAAGCGTTCTGCCGGCACAATGCTGTATCCGTCCTGCAGATGGTCGGTGGTGTCATAGGGGTCTGCCATAATAAGCACATCGTCACTTTTGTGTGCTGTGCCCATGCTGTCGTAACCGATAATGACGCGCCAATGCCCGCCCCAATCGACGTTTTCTACAATAATAGGGGTATTATGTTTCAGATTACTCTCGACAAATTTAAGAAAATCCTTATAGTTGTCGGGAGTTTTATCTTTGGCGGAGGAATGAACCTCCCAACCGATTTTTTCAAAGTAGTTTACCATGCCCTTGGTATTAGTGCCAACAGTCTTGCTGCTGCCCATAATTTTGGCAACAGCCAGCTCATCATCAAGCGTTTTGCCGTTGTAATATTTTACAACCATATTTGCAGCGGCCGGACCACAGGTATAATGAGTGATTTGCTGCGTAGTGGCAAATTTCGGCAGAATGGTAAGATGCTCGTCAGATTGCATATTATAAAAATCAGGATGTTTAAAATAGGGTGAATCCTTGATATCGTGCCTGCCTACGAATTGTGCGGCACCGGCTGCAGGTGTGCTTCCTGGAGTGCCGATGGGCATAGTGGATTGCTGCAAAAGATAATTAAGGCCGCCTAAAATGACTATCAGGCAAACAATGGCCAGTAAAATGCGTTTTGTTTTCATAGCTGCTCTCCTAAACTGAGTGTAGTTTTACGCTTAAGATGCTTATGTACTGCTGTGAGCAAAGCTTCTTTTTCGTTGGGAAGATTGCCGGATTGTACGCGTTCCAGCAGGTAGGTAAGAATATTTTTGATTTCTGCCTGGTGAACAAGCTCCAACAGCTCGCGTCCGCCGATGGCAAGATCCTTGGTGCATACTGGCATGCGTGTGCGTACCAGCTCCACAACCTGACGGCCTAAAAGACGACCTTCGGCCATCAGCTGTTCGTTTTCGCGGGCGTGGGTTGCTCCCATATCAGCAAGAAAAACCTCGACCAACAGACTGTAGGCCTGCGTCAGCTCCGCCTGCGTACGGAAGCCGGAATTGGCGGCTTCGCTGCGCACCCAGCGCAGCAGAGTGCGCTCACCGGTGAGCAGCATAGGCGCGAAGCGCATATGCTGCGCTACCAGCCAAGTTACCAGATGTACGAAGCTTTTGTTATAGCCTAGGCGTGTCAGGATAGCCTTGGACATTTTGGCGCTTTCTGCTTCGTGGCCGGGATCGCTTGGCTGTCCTTCCTTGTTCAGCTTGCGTATATTCGGCAATCCCTTGCCTAAATCGTGCAGCACTAATGCCCAACGGATGGCTAAATCGCGCGGGCTGTTGTCAATTGCCAGCAGTGTGTGCTCCCAGGTGTCATATAAATGGAAGCGCGGATTTTGGTGCAGACCTAAAAGGTGCAGCGCTTCCGGCAGAATGGGAATAACAGTATCGCTGCCGTTTTCACGGGCATGGCAGCTTGCGCCTAAAAGACCTGTTGCCATCATCAGCATCAGGCCTTTGCCTGCATATTCAGATGTAAGGAGCTTTTCCAGTTCCTTGCGTACACGCTCTAACGAAAGTCCGGCGCAGCGCTCAACTGGAAAGCTGTAGCCATGCGGCAGGTAGTATGGCGTATTAGGCGCACCGCAGGCAGGCAGTGCTTCGCAGCCTGCCTGCTCGTACGTAAAGCCGAGCTGTGCCACAAAGCGGCAGGCACGCAGCATACGCAGCGCATCCTCATGAAAGCGTTGCTTAGCATCACCTACAGTGCGTAAAATCTTCTGCTGCAAATCCTGCTGACCGCCAAAGTAGTCATACAATGTGCCGTCCAGTGATAGCGCCATAGCGTTGACAGTAAAATCGCGACGGCTCAAATCCTCGCGCAGACTGCTGCAAAACCAGGTTGCGGCAGGGCGATGCATGTCGTCATCGTTATAGCGTTCGCCGCGGAAGGTTGTTACTTCGGTAGCAACGCCGTTGATAACGATGACTACGCAGCCAAAATTGTGACCTAATTGGTCAACAGTTTTCCAATCATGTTGCTTGCAAACTGCCAAAACCTGCTCAGGCAGAGCATTGGTGGTGATATCGTAATCATCCGGTGACTTGCCGAAAAGTAGGTCGCGTACTGCGCCTCCGACAAGATAGGCTTCATAGCCGGCAGCGTTCAAAGCAGACAGTATTTTTTTTGTATAACTGGGAAAAAATAAATCAGGCATTTTAAAAATCTCCTGCCTAGCTTAGTATTCGATACCATCGTCCTTGAGCCGGTATTCTACATTAATACCGAAATATTCCCAAAGAATTTCCTTAAGCTCGGCTCCTGTGTTGATTTTATAGCGGTACTTTACGCGACCACCCAGATAAAATTTTAAATAGTTACCGCGAATGGTAATATTGCAGTCCTCTCGGAAAATAGACAGCTTTTTACTTTTGATAAACGGTGAATCCGGATGAGCATCACACCAGAAGCTGGCGGTAATAAAGTCTTTGTCTATCTGCGGCTCTTCGGTAAAGCCAAAGAGGCGTTTCCAGATTTTGCCGCGTTCCTTCTGCCAAAGCAGCCAGCCCCAAAATTCACTGCGGGTAAACTTGTATTGGCTGATGCCGTCGCTTTGAATCAGGCCTTCAGTAATTTCCAGCGGCACACGCGGGCTTTCGCTGTTCACACCGACATCGGTAAGATAACGCTTATCGCCTAAAGCTACACACATTACGCGGTGGCGGCGCAGCTGGTAGGTTTCCATTTTATCGATAAAGCGGGCGGAATAGCTGGTCACATCAAAGCCCAGGGATTCCAAAAGCCAGTTGTAAAGTCCGTTCAGCTCAAAGCAGATGCCGCCGCGGTTGTGCATGATAACTTTATTGAACATATCCTGTCTTTTGAGCGAGGTAATTTTGCCGTTAAGACAGTCAAAATTTTCATAGGGGATATATTTGAGGTGCGCGTCCTGAAATTTAGTCAGGGTTGCTAAATTAACAGTTGGCTCAAAGTTGTTGAGCTGTAGCTTGCGCAGGTATTGTTGTATTTGCAGCTTCTTCATCGGCCGTCCGTTGATATCTGCATAATTTGGCAAAGCAATCATCTCCATAATGTAAGTTTCACAGCGTTGTTATAGCTATGAAAATTGTCTAATCTTCTCTCAATTATTTATTGTAACATTTATTTTGCAGGAAATAAACTATTTTGCTTTAAAGAGTGGGAATAGCATAGTCTATATCTGCACAGAGGCAATAATAAAAAGACTATTCCTATATGGAATAATTTTAATGCCAAACAAGAATAAGATAAACAAAACTACTGTTTTACAAAGTAATTCCTAAGTGTTATTATATAAATGGCGATTCTGTTATATTTAATATTCCCGTTGTTACACTCTCAAATACACTCTCAAATAAATTTTTTGGAGGTTTCCGATGGCTCTGTTATCCTTGGGTTTTTTACTGCTGGCGATAATGCTTGGTTTTATCCGTAAAATGAATACGGGTCTTTTGTGCATAGCTTTTGCCTTGCTTTTGGGACGTATGGCAGGCATCAGTGATGCGGAAATTATTAAAGGCTTCAATGCTTCTTTGTTTCTGATGCTTTTGGGTGTAACTTATTTGTTCAGTTTGGCACAGATTAACGGCAGTCTGGATTTACTGGCACAAAAAGTTATTTCCTTGGCAGGTAAGCGTGTTTACATGATTCCAATCATCATTTATGTATTCTCGATTATACTTGCTGCGCTTGGCCCAGGCTCCGTGCCTACTATGGCTATAATGATGGTTTTTTCCATGTCCTTGGCAGCAGAAATGAAAATCAGTCCTGTGCTGCTTTCAACCTTAACTGTTTTGGGGTCTTGCGCCGGAGGCTTATCACCGCTTGCTGCTACCGGCATTATCGGTGCGAATCTGTGCGCAGAGTTTGGCTTAACAGGTATTGAAAATGATTTTCTTATGAATGGCATTCTTTCCTTTACTATTTATGCTGTTATTGTCTATATTTTATTGGGTGGTTATAAGCTGCGTTCTGCTGCTGTGGAGCAGAAAAAAGAAGTTCCCTGCTTTAACAAAAGGCAGCTGACGACTATTGCCGGTATTGTAGTGATGGTGCTTATGGTTATGCTTTTACGTATTAATGTCGGACTGGTCAGCTTTGCAGTTGCTGCGGTATTGTCCTTTTTGCGTGTCTCTGATGAGACAAAAGCAATCAGGCATATTCCTTGGAATACGCTGCTTTTGATTACAGGTGTTGGTGTTTTGATGCAGCTGATTATTGATTTAGGCGGTATTGAGGTGCTTTCCAATGTACTTGTTTCGCTGATGAGTGCTAAAAGTGCTGCCGCTGTTATGGGGTTAACCTCTGGCGTAATGAGCTGGTTCAGCTCAAGCAGCGGTGTTGTTATGCCTACGCTGCTGCCGACTGTGCCGCATGTTGCCCAGCAGCTTGGCGGCGTGAATGAGTTGGAGTTGGCGTCTTCTATTACAACAATTTCGCATGTCGCTGCTATCAGCCCGCTTTCTACAGGTGGTGCGTTGGCGCTAGCAGCTTATGCTTCGGCGGCAAATGCCAACCAGAAGCAGCAGCAGAGCCTGTTTATGAAAATGTTCGGTGTTTCGGCGCTGGGTGTTTCTGTTTTGTGTATTTTCTCTTATTTCGGTATGTTCCACTGGCTGCTGTGAGGTAAAAATTTTATAATAATCTTTTGGTCTTCGTGCATATTTAGATATGTGCGAAGACTTTTTTGTTGCAGCGTGCATAAAAAACGCACGTTGATTACAGTAATATAAAAAGCCGCCGGCCCGGAGAAAAATCTCCTAAGCTGGCGGCTTTTTGTGTGCCTTACGGCACCATGATAAATTCTACGATAAACACTACTGCGTAGCAGCAGCAAGCCACATGAAAAAGGCTCATGCCGCGCCAGGCGGTGACAACGCCGACGCCGAGGGCAAGAGCACCTGCAGCAGGTGTCTGAGTTTCCTGCAGGATAGCAGGAAAGGTCATTACTGCGAGCGTCGTGTAGGGGACATAATATAAAAACGAACGTATGAAGGGATTTTTGATTTCCTTACGGATGAGTGTGAGCGGAAGCACGCGGATAGCGTAGGTAACAAGTGCCATTACGGCAATATAAATGTAAATATTATGTTCCATCTGCTAGTCCTCCTTTTGCTGGGACTGTACCGGCCTAAGCCAGGCTGCAGCCGCTGCGATGACTACAGTGAGGATAATGGTACGTGTACCGCCGGTAAGCTGTGCCAACGGTTGCAGATATGCTGCTGCGAAGCTGGCGACGAAGCTTGTGATTACAACAGTGAGAATGATACGGCTTTCGCGTGCCGGCGGAATGATAATAGCAAGGAACATGCCAAACAGCGCAACGCTTAGTGCACTTACAATGCGTTCTGGCAGCGCTGCACCGGCGATAATGCCGCAGGCTGTGCCAATCGACCAGCCAGGAATTGCTACGGCCATGCCGCCATAGTAATAGTATGGATTCAAAACACCGGGACGGGAGATAGCGATACCGAAAAGCTCATCCGTTACAGCGAAGGCCATAGCCAGACGATGTATAAAGCCTTGCGCGTTGCTGAGCCTTTGGCTCAGTGCGCAGCTCATCAGCATGTAGCGTGCATTGGCAATGAGGGTTACAAGTGCTATTTCGGTATAGCTGGCGTTTTGACCTATGAGGGTAATAGCGGCAAATTCACCGGCTGAAGTGTTGTTGAGCAGGCTTGTTAAAAAGCCCTGGAATACAGAAAGACCAGATGAACGGCAAATAATTCCCAGAGAAAAGGCTACGGCAAAATATCCCAATCCTATGGGGATGCCGTCGTGAAGGCCTTGGCGGAAGGCAGCCGTATTGCTTGAAGCATTATTAGTATATACAGAATCAATATTTTTAGTTAAAATTTGCATCATAATACACCACAACAATCGTAAGAAAATCCAAAAAACAAAAAAATCAAAATATAATAATGCCAAGTGTTGGAAATTATACCCGTAAGCCCAAAATGGAAAGCTTACGGGTATAAATGCTTTGGTAAACGCTGAGGGGATGGCGCTTGCCGTTTTTTTTTATTTGAGCAGCTCCTGAGCAACCAGGTGGCCCATTTCAGAGGTAGAGACCTTCTTCAGGCCTTCTGCATAAAGGTCTGGAGTGCGGTAGCCCTGCTCCATAACTGCGTCAACAGCTGCTTCCATTGCGTCTGCTGCTTCATTTTTGTTCAGGGAGTAGCGCAGCATCATAGCGACGCTGAGAATGGTTGCCAGCGGGTTAGCGATGCCCTGGCCGGCAATGTCCGGTGCGCTGCCGTGGATAGGCTCGTACATGCCGGTGCCGTCGCCGAGGCTGGCGCTCGGAAGCAGGCCGATGCTGCCTGCAATCGTGCTGGCTTCGTCACTGAGGATATCGCCAAAGATATTGTTGGTCAAGATAACGTCGAACTGCTTAGGATTCAGCACTAACTGCATTGCGCAGTTATCAACATAGAAATCGTTCAGCTCGATTTCAGGATAATCCTTTGCCTGCATTTCGGCAACGATTTTTCGCCACATACGGCTGGAGCCCAATACATTGGCTTTATCAACACTGGTTACTTTACCGCGGCGTTTTTTGGCAGCTTCAAAAGCAAAACGGGCAATGCGTTCTACCTCCGGACGGGTATATAGCTCAATATCGCTTGCTTCCTCAACACCGTCAGCATTGAGGTGCGCTTCGTTGTGTTCACCGAAGTAGATGCCGCCGGTAAGCTCGCGCACGATTAAAAGATCGGCACCTTCTGCACGTTCCGTTTTCAGCGGAGAAAGATGCGCGGTGAATTTAGAAACGGTCATCGGGCGCAAGTTACAGTACAGGCCCAAAGCCTTGCGGATACAAAGCAGGCCTTTTTCCGGGCGGATATCCGGAGCAACATTATCCCATTTCGGTCCGCCGACAGCACCGAGCAGTACAGCGTCAGCAGCCTTAGCGCTGGCAATGGTTGCTTCCGGCAAGGGAACGCCGGTTGCGTCGATTGCGCAGCCACCGATGAGCTGCTTGTCATATTCAATTTCAAAGCCGAATTTTTTGGCAGCAGCGTCGAGAACCTCTACAGCTGCATCAACTATTTCTACACCAATGCCGTCACCTGGCAGTAAGCAAATCTTCATTATTTATTTTCTCCTTTAATATAATTAATCAGGCCGCCGCAGTCTGCGATATGCTGGATAAATTCCGGCAGCGGTTTTGTTTTGATCGTAATATTTTTATTGAGGATTTTGATTTCACCCTTGTTTATATCAACGTCAATTTCGTCACCGGGTTCAATCTTTTCTACGTCGGCGCCGATTTCCAGCACCGGCAGGCCGATGTTGATAGCATTGCGGTAGAAGATGCGGGCAAAGCTGTCTGCTACGATGCATTTAATGCCCTTAACCTTTAATACTACAGGGGCATGCTCACGGGAGGAGCCGCAGCCGAAGTTTTTGCCTGCTACGATGTAATCGCCGGGTTGTACGTTGGCAGCGAAGTTAATTTCCAGGTTTTCCTTCGCATCCTCCATAGCGTGCTCTGCTAACTCCTTGAAATCGGCAATGTTCAGATATCTTGCCGGAATAATAACGTCTGTATCGATGTGGTCGCCGTAACGCCAAACTTTGCTCATTTTACTACCTCCTCAGGGCTGGTGATATAACCGGTGATGGCACTGGCTGCAGCGGTATAGGGACTTGCCAGATAAACTTCACTGTCGACATGGCCCATGCGGCCGCGGAAGTTACGGTTGGTAGTGGATACAGCACGCTCGCCTGCTGCGAGGATGCCCATGTAACCGCCAAGGCAGGGACCGCAGGTCGGAGTAGAAACGGCAGCACCGGCATCAATAAAGGTATCGATGTAACCGCGATGCATAGCTTCCTGATAAATCTGCTGGGTTGCCGGGATGATAATCATACGCACATGGTCGCAAACCTTGTGACCTTTGAGAATTTCGGCAGCCTGCTCAAGATCCTCCAGACGGCCGTTAGTGCAGGAGCCGATGACAACCTGGTCGATTTTGATTGCATGACCTTCCTTAGCAGGATGGGTGTTTTCCGGCAGATGCGGATAAGCAACAACGGGAACAAGCTCGTCGAGCTTAATATCGAGTACGCGGGCATATTCAGCGTCTTCGTCGGCAGTAATTGCTTCCCATTCACGGGTTACTCCGCGTTCCTTTAAGAATTCAATGGTTTTTTCATCAACAGGGAAAATGCCGTTTTTGCCGCCGGCCTCAATAGCCATGTTGCAGATAGTCAGACGGTCGGCCATCGAAAGCTCGCTGACGCCTTCGCCGGTGAATTCCAAAGATTGGTAACGGGCGCCGTCAACGCCAATCATACCGATGATGGTCAGGATGATGTCCTTGCCTTTAACGTATTTCGGCAGCTTGCCGGTCAGGTTAACCTTGATAGCCTGCGGAACCTTGAACCAGGAGGTACCGCTGGCCATAGCGCAGCCGATATCGGTCTGGCCCATGCCGGTGCTCAGTGCGTTGAGCGCGCCGTAGGTGCAGGTATGGGAATCGGCACCAATGATGATTTCACCGGGAGCAACAAGGCCTTTATCCGGAAGCAGTGCATGCTCGATACCCATCTGGCCTACTTCAAAGTAGTTTTTGATTTCGTGCTTGCGGGCAAAATCGCGCATACGCTTGCACATGGTTGCGGATTTGATATCCTTGCAGGGAGAGAAATGGTCCGGAACCAGGGCAATTTTGTTTTTATCAAATACCGGTTTACCGATTTTTTCAAATTCGTTGATAGCCGGAGGACCGGTAATATCATTAGCTAATACTAAATCTACTTGAGAAACAAGCAGGTCGCCGGCGCTTACGCTGTCGCGGTGAGCGTGCTTGGCTAAGATTTTTTGCGTCATTGTCATTCCCATAAAATTAACCTTCTTCCTTATAATAAAAATAGCCCCTATCTGCGCTTGCAGATAGGGGCGAAATTTTTTCGCGGTACCACCCTAAGTTGTACTTAATTTTTCCGATTAGCGAATCGGCAGCGTAACGTGCTGGAAACGTCTGCTCCTACTTGGTTCAGAGAAGCTGCTCGCGGGTGAGCTTCTTTGCCTGCTTGTTGGCGGCTTGCACCATACGCCGTCTCTCTGGATGCTGGGGCAGGTAAATTTTCCCGGTCATTGCATTTTGTTCTTAAATTAAAACAAACACATCACTGTGTTCTTCACATTATCGCAACAATTTCGTGGTTTGTCAAGTGTGAAAATGAAAAAATGCCTAGAAAAACATTTGATGTGCATCTGAAATGGAAAAAAGTATTGCTGAAGTGCAAAGGAGTGTAGGGGTATAAAAAATGCTTCTTTTAGAAAATTGCCTTTTACAGAACTTTTGTCATGCAAATAAATATACATGTATACAATTTGCAATCATAATAACGTGGTAGTATAATTAAAATTACAGTCGTTGTGGTGGTCTTTAACAGAAACACTAACAGAACTGCTAATAGATTTATTGATAAAATGCTTTGAGAGGGGAATTTATTATGAATACTTCGCTGCCCAAAAAACAGGGATTGTACGATCCTTGGTTTGAACACGATGCCTGCGGTGTTGGCGTAGTTGCCAATATTAAGGGCAAGAAGTCTAATAAAATTTTACGACAGGCTTTGGTGGTTTTACATAACATGGACCATCGCGGCGGTCAGGGAGCAGATATGAACTCCGGTGACGGTGCCGGTGTGCTGCTGCAGATACCGCATAACTTTTTTGTCAAGGAATGTGCCAAGCAGTACTCAGTGAAAAGCTGCAGCTCTTATATAATTACTTTAAACAGCTCTTTGCGCAGGTAACAAATCCGCCGATTGATACCATTTGTGAGGAGGTTTTTACGGATACAACCAGCGGTATCGGTCCGGAACTGAATCTGATTGATCCGCAGCTGGAAAGCTGTCACCAGATTTCGGCCGAATCTCCTGTATTAAGCAATATTGAGCTTGCTAAGCTGAAAAACATTCCTAATTTCGAGGCAGCAACAATTCCAATGCTTTACAAGGTTGCTGACGGCGGTGCCGGCTTAAAGCAGGCATTGAACGCAATCTTTGCCGCTGCTGACAAAAATATTGCGGAAGGCAAGTGCATTTTAATCTTGTCTGACCGCGGCATTACTAAAGATATGGCAGCGGTTCCTGCCTTGCTGGCAGGTGCAGGTCTGTATCATCATCTGATTAAAAACGGTACGCGTTTGCGCGCTTCTATTATCATAGAATCTGCTGAGCCGCGTGAGGTACATCATATGGCGTTGCTTTTAGGCTATGGCGTCAGCGGCATCAATCCGTATCTTGCTTTTGAAAGCCTGGAGCATATGTGTGCTGACGGAATGCTGGATATCAGCTTTGAAAAGGCTGCTGAAAATTATATCAGCGCCTGCACTCATGGTATTGCTAAAATCCTGTCGAAGATGGGTATTTCTACTGTACAGTCTTATCGTGGCGCACAGATTTTTGAAGCTATCGGTATCCGCAGCGCAGTTATCGAAGAATATTTCACAGGAACTCCGTCACGTCTTGAAGGTATCGGACTGGACGAGATTGCCCGAGAGGTTGCTATGCGTCATGAGCCTGCGTTTGCTGAGCAAAATATTGATCTTTTCAGCTATGAATCAGGTTCGCATTATCAATGGCGTAACGGCGGTGAGCAGCATATGCTTAATCCGGAAACGATTGTCAAGCTGCAGCAGGCCTGCAAGACCGGTGATTATAAGCTCTTTAAGGAGTTTAGCAAGCAGCTGCGCGGCAGTGCCTTTGCCAACCAAAATCTGCGCAGTATGCTGACTTTTACACCGCAACGCCTGCCGGTGAATATTGACGAGGTAGAATCTGTAGAAAGCATTTGTCATCGTTTTAAGACAGGTGCTATGAGTTATGGCTCTTTAAGTCAGGAGGCGCATGAATGTCTGGCAATTGCTATGAACCGTATCGGCGGCAAGAGCAATACCGGCGAAGGCGGTGAAAATCCCAACCGTTTTGCACCGTTGCCTAATGGTGACAGCAAGCGCAGCGCAATTAAGCAGGTTGCCAGCGGACGTTTTGGCGTAACCAGCAATTACCTTGTCAATGCGGACGAAATCCAAATTAAAATTGCACAGGGTGCTAAGCCGGGTGAAGGCGGACAGCTTCCGGGCGGCAAGGTTTATCCGTGGATTGCCGAATGCCGCGGTACGACGGCAGGCATTGGTCTGATTTCGCCCCCGCCTCATCATGATATCTATTCCATTGAAGATTTGGCTGAGCTGATTCACGATCTGAAGAATGCTAATCCCCGTGCCCGCATCAGCGTTAAGCTGGTAAGTGAGGTTGGTGTCGGTACAATTGCTGCCGGCGTAGTTAAGGCCTGCGCCGATGTTGTACTTATCAGCGGTACTGCCGGTGAACGCTTCTGCATCCGTAACAGCGGCGTGAACGCTGTTGTTGAAGGTGTTGGTGACCATGGCTGTGAATATATGACAGGTGGCACGGTAGTTATTTTGGGACGTACAGGGCGCAATTTTGCTGCCGGCATGAGCGGTGGTACGGCCTATGTTTTGGATATGCAGGGAGATTTTGCTACCTACTGCAATAAAGAAATAGTGCTGTTGGAAAAGCTGGAGGAAATCGGCGACAGCCTGATGATAAAGAAAATGCTGCTGCAGCATGCAGAGCATAGCGGCAGTAAGCTGGCTTTAGAGATATTGGATAACTGGGATGAATATCAGGATAAATTTGTCAAGGTTATTCCTAGTCTGCCGCACAGCCGCACTGCGGATAATCCCTGGCCGCAGTTCCCGCGTATCTTTAAAACGGATTACGGTCAGGAGGAGGCTATTCATAAATTTAAACAGGATCCGCGCGAATTCTGCATTACAACTAAAGAATTCATAGGTGAGGATGGCAAGGTAAGCGGTCTGCACTTGTGCCAAAATGAATGGAAGCAGATAAACGGAGCTTGGTGCCGGCAGATATCCCCGGTACAGAACATGTTGTGCCTGCACAGCTGGTGCTTCTGGCTATGGGCTTTGTGGGCAGTGAAGAGCGACTGCTCGAAGAATTCAAGCTGGCGAAGGCACCTAACGGCAGCATAGCGGCTGATGACAGCAGTTATGTGACCAATGTGCCCGGCGTTTTTGCCGCCGGTGACGCGCGTCGCGGACAGAGCCTGGTGGTGTGGGCTATTGCCGAAGGGCGTGGTGCCGCACATGCAGTTGATAAATTTTTGCGTAAGTAAGCTATAAGATTCTCCTTTCCTTTTATAAACGTGCTTGCAGCTTTTGTGTATATAAAAAATAGCTGCAGGCACATTTTTTATTAGCTGTAGCCTTGAAATAGGTAACGGCTACAGCAATGCACCATCTGCGTCATATAAATCAGAAGTGAAATCTTCGCAAACTCAAAGCTTTTCTGCGGATTTGATTGTTACCACGTTGCACTTTCCCTGCAAGATAAGCTATAATATAGATAAATATACCTAGCAATAGCTAAATTTACGATATAGGAGAAAACAAAATGTTTATTGACAGAGCGAGAATTTATGTAGAAGCAGGCGATGGCGGCGACGGCATGAGCAGCTTCCGCAGAGAAAAATTTGTAGAAAAGGGTGGCCCGAACGGCGGTAACGGCGGTCGCGGCGGTGACGTTGTCCTGATTGCGGACAAAAATCTCAATACCCTGATTGACTTCCGTTACAAGAGAAAATATGTTGCTAAGCGCGGCGGTCAGGGTGGTACTAAAAACTGCACCGGTGTACGTGCCGATACTGTTTTCGTGAAGGTTCCGATGGGTACTTTGGTACGTGATGATGCAACCGGCGCCGTTATGGCAGACCTTGTTGAGGACGGCCAGACCTATACGGCTGCTAAAGGCGGCCGCGGCGGTAAGGGCAATGCCTGCTATGTTACCAGCACCAACCGTGCACCGACCTTTGCCGAAAAGGGCGAACCCGGTGAAAACCGTTGGCTGAAGCTGGAGCTGAAGCTGCTGGCCGACGTTGGCCTTGTAGGCTATCCCAGCGTAGGCAAGTCTAGCATTATCGCACAGGTGAGCGCTGCCCGCCCCGAAATTGCTGCCTACCATTTTACAACGCTGTCCCCGGTTTTGGGCGTGGTACGTCTGGATGAGGAGCGCAGCTTTGTGCTGGCGGATATCCCCGGTTTGATTGAAGGTGCACATGAGGGCGTTGGCCTTGGCCATGACTTTCTGCGTCATGTAGAGCGTACCAAGGTACTGCTGCATATTGTTGACGTTGCAGGCGTTGACGGCCGTGATCCGATTGAGGATTTTGACAAAATCAATACAGAGCTGGCAGAATACAGCGAGCGTCTGGCACGTCGTAAGCAACTGGTTGTTGCCAACAAAATGGACCTGCCGGAAGCGCAGGAAAACTTTGAGCGCTTAAAGGAGTACGTTGAAGCTAAAGGCTACGAAATCTGTAAGGCAAGTGCTGCTACCGGCGAAGGTCTGCGTGAGCTGATGTTTAAGGCTTACGACCTGCTGCTGCAGTATGTTCCGGAAGAGGATGAAGAAGACCTGGCACGCTTTGACGAGATTGATCCGGACAGCTATGAAATTGTTGTCGGCAATGATACCGATTGGGAAGTTCGCGGCAAGAACATCGAGCGTCTTGTTGCTATGACTAACTTTGATAATGATGAGGCACTTTACCGCTTCCAGCTGATTTGGAAACGTCTTGGTATTGATGAGGCGCTGAAGGAGAGAGGCGTACAGGAAGGTCAGAGTGTGCGTATTAGGGATATGGTGTTTGATTATAAAGACTGAGACTGCGGATAACGCACCGTCGAGCGTCATGAAAATTCCTCGACGTATAAGGACGCAGATAATGCACCATCTGCGTCATGAAGCCTCCTAGACGTACAATGCAGTACGTCGTCGTCGGCTTCATTTAGCATCTGATACATTCTATGCGTCCTTAGGGAGTATGCCGTTGTAAACTGTATTTAGTAACTGATACATCCTATGTGTCCTTGGAGAAAGCTATGTATTGCGGATAACGCAAAAAATAAAAACTAGAACTGCAGGTGAGGGGAAATGTTGAACAATGAAGCAAGCCGTGAGGCTTTAAAAAAGGCTAAGCGTATTGTCATTAAGGTTGGTACGAGTACGATTACCTATGCCAATGGCAAGCGCAATTTTAGTCAGATTGACCGTCTGGCGCGCGAAATCAGCGATTTGCAGAATCAGGGCAAGGAAATGATTCTGGTTACCAGCGGTGCCGTGGCTGTGGGCGTGGACCGTATGGGTTTGCCAGGAAAACCCAAAACTATTCCCGGCAAGCAGGCCGCTGCTGCCGTAGGTCAGGGCGTTCTGATGCACACCTACGAAAAATTCTTTGCCGATTACGGTCAGATTGTGGCGCAGGTGCTGATTACCAAAACAGAGGCCATTGACCGCCACCGTTACACCAATACGCGTAATACCTTTATGGAGCTGATGCGTCAGCGTGTTATCCCTATCGTCAACGAAAATGACGTTGTGGCGCTCGACGAGCTGAAAATCGGCGATAACGATAATATGTCTGCCCTTGTTGCCGGTATTGTGGATGCTGATCTTGTTATCATCCTTTCTGATGTGGACGGCCTGTATACCGCTAATCCGCAAACGCATCCGGACGCTGTTATTGTGCCCGAAGTTGCGGAAATTACTCCGGAGATTGAGGCAAGTGCTGGTGGTGTCGGCTCTGCCCGCGGTACAGGCGGTATGGCGACTAAAATTCAGGCTGCCAAGGCTGCGACAAGCAGCGGCATTCATCTGGTAATTGCCAGCGGTACCGAAAAGAATGCCATTACCCGTGTACTGCAGGGTGAAGAACTGGGAACCTTGTTCGTGAGCCGTGAAAACCGTCTGCAGTTCCGCAAGCGCTGGCTGGCTTTTGGCGCCAAGATTGCCGGCAGCATTGTTGTTGATGAAGGCTGCGCCAAGGCTATTCGCAAGGCCGGCGGTTGCAGCATTCTGCCGGCAGGCGTGTTTGCCGTTCAGGGTGAATTTTTGCCGGGCAGTACGGTGAGCGTTATCGATAAGGATGCGCACGAGTTGGCGCGTGGTTTAGTGCATTATTCTTCTGCCGAGCTGGAGCAGATTAAGGGCTGCAATTCCGGCGAGATTGCAAATATTCTGGGACATAAAAATTTTGATGAGGTTATCCACCGCGATGACCTGGTTATTTTATAAGGCAGGGTGAGGATTATGGCAACGTATGAATTGGTGAAGGCTAAGGCGCAGGCTGCAAAGCAGGCTGCAGCAAAGCTTGCCGTTACTTCTACCGCAGTTAAGAATGCGGCACTTTTGGCGATGGCTGCTGCTCTTGAGGCACAACAGTCTGAAATTTTAGCTGCGAATGAGCGTGATATGACTGCTGCTGCAGCCAAGGGCATGAAAAGCTCAATGCTGGACCGCCTGAAGCTGACTGCCGAGCGCATCAGCGGTATGGCTGACGGCCTGCGTCAGGTAGCAGGACTGGCTGACCCTGTGGGGAATGTTATTGACGGCAAAACTCTGCCTAACGGTCTGCATATTACTAAAATTCGCGTTCCCTTGGGCGTTATCGGTATTATTTACGAGGCACGTCCCAACGTTACGGCGGATGCCGCAGGCCTGTGCCTGAAGTCCGGCAATGCTGTTATCCTTAAGGGCGGCAGTGAGGCGATGGAGTCCAATAAAACTGTGGCTGCTATTTTGGCGCAGGCTGCGGAGGGGGCAGGTATTCCTGCGGGCTCTATTCAGTTTATTGACACCAGTGACAGACAGGCTGTGCAGGATTTGATCCATATGAACGGCTTGGTGGACGTGGTTATTCCTCGCGGCGGTGCCGGGCTGATTCAGGCGGTAGTGCGTAATGCCAGCGTGCCGGTTATCGAAACAGGTGCGGGCGTATGCCATACCTATGTTGACAAGGATGCCGACGTGGAGATGGCTATGAAAATTGCTTTCAATGCCAAGGTGCAGCGTCCTTCCGTATGCAATGCAATGGAAACATTGCTGGTGCATAAGGATATTGCGGATAAATTCTTGCCGATGATGCTGATGATGTATAATTCCTCTGCTGTAGAAATACGCGGTGACGAGACTGTGCAGGAGTACAGTGGTCAGGTGCATCCTGTAACTGAAGAAGACTGGTCTACGGAATACGGCGATTTGCGCCTTTCCGTAAAGATTGTTGACAGCATTGAGGAGGCCATGGCGCATATTGCCAAATACGGCACCGGTCACAGCGAATGTATTGTTACCGATAATTATCAGGCGGCACAGCTTTTCCAATATACCGTGGACGCTGCTGCTGTTTACGTCAATGCCTCTACCCGCTTTACCGACGGCAACGAATTCGGCTTCGGTGCTGAAATCGGCATCAGCACACAAAAGCTGCATGCCCGCGGACCTATGGCACTGCCGGAGCTTACGAGTACAAAGTATCTGATTAACGGTAACGGTCAGGTGCGCAAATAGGCTATCATGTACTTAAGTTGCTGAATGGTTAGCAATGAAAAACCTCAGGGATGACAGTTGTTACTTAAGGCTGACGTAATATCAGATGCTATATTTTAATAAAGCATAATACTTACTGAAACCCGCTTCAATGGCGTAAGCCGGCGAAGCGGTGTTTTGCTTTTGCAGGAAAGCTGTCTGATGCAGGTAAAATTCACATTTTTGCACCGATTTTTATTGCCTGAGGTATATGCTTTAAGTGTAAAATTTGATATAATTAATTGGATAAGATTGCTTTGTTGCTATTGCACAATTTAGAAAGCTGGAGGGAACTCTTTTGGAAGAATTGTATCGTGAAGAATCTGGAACAAGTACGCAAAGAAAAATCTTTGCAGTGATTGCCTTGCTTATGATTGCGAGCCTTTATTGGCATGAATGGACCTGGCTGCAGGAACATAGACGCTTTGATATGCTGGGATGGGGTATGGATACAGTGCTTTTGGCTCTGTGGATTTGGCGTGTAGCCTTTGGCTATACTCTGATACTCTACAAGGATATGAAGCTTGAGGTAATCAGCCACGGCTTAGGCTTTATTAAACGCAGTTATGTTGTTGACCTGACCCGTACAGAAAGCTTTACCGATAAATATGTAAAGAGCTTTTTCCGCAAAACAGCGATTAAACATTATATCCATCGCTATAATTCACTTGATGAAAATCCGCAGCGCTTGCTGGTGTTTACCGAAGGCAAGAAAAATAAGCTGGCGGGTTTGCTGTTTAAATCCAGTGATGAGTTTGTCCGTGTATTGCGTAAGGAAATGCCGGATAAATTTATTCAGCTTTAATTGATGATTTTTTTGATATAGGAGGCTTTGAGATATGGAAACTATAGCTAACGTAGAACCGGTGGTTGTCTGCGCCCGCGTTATGCAAATATTTTTTGGTTCTTTTATTTACATTTATCTGATTGCCAAGCTGGTTGGCCCCGATAACAAATTGGCGTGGTTCAGAAAACGTAAAAAATATACTTTTTTTAACCGCCGTGGTATTTTCGGCGAGGATATCAACTTCGGTTATCCTGTATGCTGGCAAGGCGTTCTTGTTTTCCTGGCAATTTACGGCGTAGTTTTCGGCTTTGGCTATTGGTATATTTTCGTACACGCTTATTAAGCTAAATATTTGGTAGAGGAAGGATTTGCTTCAATGGCAGAAATTAGAGGTATTATTGTTAAAAAGCAGGGCGAGCGCGCTGAGGTAAAGGTTGATAAAGCTGAAAGCGAACTGACAGGCCTGCCTAAATACATAGATTGCTGGAACCCGGTAGGTGCTAAGGCCGGCGATGTAGTAGGTGCGGAATACCGCGATTTTGACCAACGCAAGGCTAAGCTGGTTATTTACGGTCTGCCGGTAGCAGGCATTCTTGCAGGTGTTGCCTGCGGACACAGTATGGCTACGTTCTTTCATATGGATGAATTGCCGTTTATTGCCGGTTGTATTGTTTTGTGGCTTTTGGTAACCGTAAACTATGCACGTATTTTTAAACGTGATGCGGTACGCGAAGGCAAGCAGGCTGTTATTTTTGAAATCCAGCAGCCGAAGATTGTTATTGATATGGGTAAAAAGGAATAGGCTGAAGCATGAAGGTTATTTTGGCATCAGCCTCTCCGCGCAGACAGGCGCTGCTGCAACAAATAGGTATTACTCCGTTGGTTTGTCCGGCGGATTTTGCCGAAGGCAGCGGCACTGCCAGCCAGGCGCAGGAGGTTGCTTTGCATAATGCAGCTGGCAAATGTGCTGCTGTAGCAGCAAAAATGGGAGATGAGCTTCCGGTTATTGCTGCAGATACAATCGTAGTAATTGATAATGTTATTTTAGGCAAGCCGCAGGATGCAGCAGCTGCCAAGGCTATGCTGCAGCGTTTGTCCGGACGTACACATCAGGTTATGACAGGCGTTGCTGTGAATTACAAGGGACAAAAGATGTCCGAGGTGTGCGTTACCGATGTAAGCTTTCGTCAGCTGACTGCTGAAGAAATAGATGCTTATATTGCTACAGGCGAGCCTATGGATAAGGCAGGAGCCTATGGCATTCAGGGCAGAGGTGCTGTCCTGGTGGAAAAAATCAATGGCTGCTATAACAATGTTGTAGGTCTGCCGTTGTCATTGTTGTACTTAATGATGCAAAGATTGGGAGTATGAGGAGCTATGAAGAGTGACTAATCCTGCGGTAAGCAGGACCTGCGATTTTTGCAGTGATTTTAGTAGTATCGACAAAACAACAAACAAAGAAAGTATTAAAAATCTTCCCTTAGAGGACAGACCACGGGAAAAGCTTTTTCTGCGTGGGGTGGAAGCGCTGACGGATGCGGAGCTGCTGGCAATATTGCTGCGCACAGGCACTGCTCGAAAATCAGCGTTGGAGATTGCTAAGGAGCTCACAGCTGACGGAGGCCTGTACAGGCGTCTGGCAGGAGTGAGGGACTTAAATGAGCTTATGCAAATCAAGGGTATGGGGCAGGCCAAGGCAGCAACAGTTTTGGCAGCTCTGGAAATAGGCAGACGTATTGCGTCGGCCCGCCCTTTGGATAAAATCCATTTTGGCTGTCCGCAGGATGGTGCGGCATTTTTGATGCCACGCCTGCGTTATGCCACAAAGGAACAATTTTTAGTAATTTTGTTGAACAGTAAGAATAAAGTAATAGGCACAGAGCTGGTATCAGAGGGTTCGCTGACCAACTCGGTGGTGCATCCGCGTGAGGTATTTCTGCCGGCGATTCTGCAGCATGCAGCCTCTATCTGCGTGGCACATAATCATCCATCTGGTGATCCGATGCCAAGCATTGAGGACAGGCAGCTGACAGCTGTTTTGCTGGCGGCAGGACAAACGTTGGGGATTCCGCTTCTGGACCATCTGATTATCGGGGACGGTGCTTATTACAGCTTTCAGGAAGATGGAGCATTAGAAGTTTAGGAGGATAGTCGGAAATGAAGTTTACTTTCCCTAATATCAGTATTTTTAACAATATGTCGGATGACATGGGTATAGATTTGGGCACTGCAAATACGCTGGTGCATTGCAAGGATAAGGGTATTATTATCCGCGAACCGTCGGTAGTAGCTGTTGAAAAGGACACTAACGAGGTACTGGCAATCGGTGCGGAGGCTAAGAGAATGATTGGCCGTACTCCCGGTAACATTGTTGCTATCCGTCCGATGAAGGATGGCGTTATTGCCGACTATGAAATTACTCAGTCTATGCTGAAATATTTTATTAAGCAGGCTATGGGCAACCGTACATTTGTACGTCCGCGTATTCTGGTTGGTGTGCCTTCCGGTGTTACCGAAGTAGAAAAGCGTGCAGTTGTTGATGCTACTATTGAAGCAGGTGCGCGTGAAGCTTACTTGATTGAAGAACCGATGGCGGCAGCAATCGGTGCAGGCTTGCCTGTACAGGAAGCAACCGGCAGCATGGTTGTTGATATCGGCGGCGGCACCTGTGAGGTTGCCGTAATTTCTCTGGGCGGCATTGTTGTCAGCAAGAGCGTACGCTGCGGCGGCGATGCTATCGACAGTGCTATTGTACGTTATATCCGCAAAGCCTTTAATATGTTTATCGGTGAGCGTACAGCAGAAAATATTAAAATTGAAATCGGTACCGCAATGAAGGTTGATGAGCCTGCTGTTATGGAAGTTCGCGGCCGCGACCTGCTCAGCGGTCTGCCTAAGAGTATAGAGGTTAATGCCAACCATGTTTGCGAAGCTGTTAACGAGCCTGTAAGCATGATTGTGGACGCTGTTCGTAACACATTGGAGCGTACACCGCCTGAACTGTCCGCTGATATTATGGATCGTGGCATTGTTATGACAGGCGGCAGCTCTATGCTGCGCAATCTGGACAGACTTATTTCTCAGGAAACCGGTATGCCGGTATTCGTATCTGATGAAGCTTTGAACTGTGTTGCTCTCGGCACCGGTATTGCTGTAGAAAATATTGACATTTACCGCAAAGGCTTTATGACCTCTAAATAAGTAGGAATGCAGCATGAATAAGAAGGTTATGTTGGTAGCTTTGTTTGTTCTGGTCCTGTTTTCTATGCTGGCGATGGCCGTAGCAGGCAGAAGCCGTTTTCCTTTGGTCAACAGAGCGGTGGCGGCAGTAGTGCTGCCGGTAGAAAGTATGCTGACCGGGTTAGGCAATGCCGGTGATGGCGTGCGTGGCTATTGGAAGGCACTGACAGTAATGCAGAGCGAAAATGCAAAGCTGAAACAAGAAAATATTGAGCTGCGTAATGCCAATATCCAGATGGCTTCGATGTATGCAGAAAACAGGCAGCTGAGAGGCTTGCTGGAGTATAAGGAGCAGCACAAATCGCAGAAGGTTGTAGCAGCAAAGGTAATTGCCCGCAGCTTCGGCGATTTACGTGACTGCATATATATCGCTGCCGGTAAGGACAGAGGCCTGGCACCTGATATGGCTGTAGTAAACGGCGGCTTGGTAGGCGTGGTTGACGAGGTATATGATGATTATGCCCGTGTACTTTTGCTCACCTCTCCGCGCTGTCGTGTAGGTGCTAGGGTATTGCGCGCTGATTCACGTGCTGTCGGTGTAGCCGGCGGTGTCAGCGGCAAGGATAAGCTACTGTTGGAGCATATTTACCGCGAAGCAAGCCTGCGTGAGGGTGATATTATCGTTACCAGCGGTTACAGCGGCAGCCATCCTGCGGATATTCTTATCGGTAAGGTTACTGCTACTCATATGGATAGCGTAGGTCTGCTGCAGGAAGCAGATATTGTACCTGCTGCTGATATTGCAGATGTTGAACAGGTATTGGTTATTGTTGGCTTTACGCCGGAAGCGAAAATTGTATTACAGGGAGGACAGGCAAAATGAGGAGACTGATTTGGCCCGTCCTGTTTCTGTTCTTAATGCTGCTGCAGGGTTCGATGTCTGTGTATTATACGGGCTGGCTTTCCTGTGATTTGCTGCTTTTGGCGGTATATGCTTATGCGCTGCTGCGCGGCGAAAAAGCTGGTGCGGTAGTCGGCGGTATCACCGGACTGCTGCAGGATGCAATGACGGTGGGTATTTTTGGCTTCCATATTCTCAGTCGTATCTGTGTAGGTTATATAGTGGGCCTGACAAAGGAAAAGGTGTTTAAGGATAATTATCTTTATCATATGAGCGCTATTGCGACGATGACTTTTATCCTGCGTTTTGTTTACTGGTGGTTGGAACTTTTGCGCAGTGGCGGACGCTGGAGCATATTTTTTGCATATTTATGGGATTCCCTGGGCTATATTATAGGCAATGCGCTGTTGGTATGGCCTGTTGTAGTTATAATGAAGATGATTTATGAATGGATCAGAAAAGAAGATATATCTTATTAACCAGGAAGCAGGAAAGGAGACAGACGTAGCCTATGGAAGATAGAAACCGGATAACCAGATTGCACACCTTGCTGGTTGTGTGTCTGGTATTATTTGCTGTGCTGCTGGGACGAATGGTTTATTTGCAGCTGTGGCGCGGTGATTACTACGCTAAGCAATCTGACGGCAACAGGCTGCGCCAGTCGCGTATTCTTGCTCCACGCGGAATTATTTATGATAGTGAAGGTAAAGAGCTGGTAAATAATTTGCCCGGTTATGCCGTAGTATTGCAGAAGCAGTCCAGCTATAAACCGGAAACGCTGCAGCGTCTCAGCAATCTGCTGCAGATGCCGGTAGAAGAAATTAACGCTAAAATTAAGGCGAGCAAAAATTTTTATGAACCGATTATGCTGAAGAATAATCTTGATCAGCAGATGGTAACAAAAATTGAGGAACAGCGTCGCTATATGCCGGAGGTTATGCTTTCGGTGCAGCCTATCCGCAATTACCCTTATCATGAGCTTGCTGTACATGCTTTGGGTTACGTAGGCGAGGTAAGTGCTTATGAAATTGAGCAGGGCTTGTTCAAGAATATTACTCAGGGCAGTCTTGTCGGTAAGGCCGGACTGGAAAAGACTTATGATAAATATCTGCGCGGTGAGGACGGCGCCTTTATGGAGGAAGTTGACGTTGCTGGTAACGTTGTCAAGCATTACGATTCCGTGCAGCCTGTCCCCGGTAAAAATCTGAAGCTGACGCTTGATTATCAGCTGCAAAAGGAGCTGGAGGAGTTTACCGATAAGCATCTTGCTTACCTGCGCAACAGTGGTATTGCTCCCGGAGCGAGAGCGGCGGCAGTAATAGCCATCGACCCGCGCAATGGCGCGGTGAGGGCGATGGTCAGCCGTCCTGGCTATGATCCTAACTGGTTTGTACATGGCATTTCCTCTAAAAATTGGAACTCCATTAATAATGACAATAATTTCCCGATGAATAACAAGGTTATCACAGGCGAATATCCGCCTGGTTCCACCTTTAAGATTGTTACTGGTAGCGCTGCCTTCGAGCTGAAAAAGGTTGGCCTGAACGAGCCCATTTTCGACGGCGGCTTTCATCCGATGGTTCCTACTATGGGTAACGCCGGCGGCGAGGTTTTAGGCTGGCTGACCTTTATAAAAGCGTTGGCGATGAGTGATAACGTATATTTTTACGAGCTTGGTTATCGCGTAGGTATTGATAACATTGAGAAATATGCGCATATCTTTGGCTTTGGCGAACGCACAGGTATTGACCTGGAAGGCGAAAGCAAAGGCCTTGTTGCCTCTAAAAAAGTAAAGCGTGAAATTTGGGATGAGGACTGGCGCTTGGGTGATACCTTCAATGCTGCAATCGGTCAGGGCTTTAACCTGACAACACCGATTCAGCTTTCTGTTATGCTTAGTATTGTTGCTAATGGCGGCACTAAGTATCAGCCATATCTTGTTGACAGTATTATCAACAGTGACGGCAGTCTTTTTGAAAAGCCTAAGCGTGCCGAAGGCAAGCATATTGATGTGTCACAGCAGACGATTGATTATATCCGCATGGGTATGAGTGCTACTACGCAGGAGGGTGGTACGGCATCGTACTTTGCCGGTCTGCCTAAGCCTATTGCCGGTAAAACCGGTACTGCCGAAAACTCTCATGGACGTGACCATGGTTTGTTTGTAGCCTATGGTCCGGTAGATGACCCGGAGCTTGTTGTAGTCTGTATTGTAGAGCAGGGTGGCTTCGGTTCTATCGCTGCAGGTCCTATTGTTTATAAAGCATTTGAAGAATTTTTCCAGGAAAAGGGCTATATGCCCCGCCCTGATAAGGCTGCCCCGAAGAAGGACACCATCCAATAATGCAGGAAGGAGTACATTGTGGATTTAAAACGTATCCTGAAAAATCTTGACTGGTGGCTGATTACTGCTGTGTTGATTCTTATGGGCTGTGGCTTGGGACTTATCGACAGTGCTACCCATTCCTTTGCTGTCAGCACCGGTAAGGCCTGGCATGTGCAGCGCCAAAGTATGTTTATGGTCTTTGGCCTGGCTATTGTTACTGTATCGTTGGCTTTTGATTACCGTGTTCTCAAAAATTATGCCACCAAGCTGTATATAATTAATATCATACTGCTTTTAGCGGTAATGTTTGTAGGACAAAGTCAATTGGGCGCACAGCGCTGGATCCAAATAGGCTCTATGTCTTTTCAGCCCAGTGAATTTGCTAAGGTTTTTCTCATTATCTGCTTAGCTACCTTTATGGATAAACGTATTGAATGGCTGGAGGAATTTAAGGATTACCTGCCTGTTTTTGCTTATATTCTGGTGCCGTTTATACTTGTTATGCGTCAACCGGACTTAGGAACCTCGCTGACCTTTATTGCTATCCTTATAGGTATGATTTTTGTCAGCGGCTTCAAATATAAATGGTTCTTCCGCATGGGACTGGCTTTTATGGCCTTGCTGCCAGTCTTTTGGATGATTCTGAAGGATTATCAGAAGAACCGTATCCGTGTTTTTCTGAATCCGGAGCTTGATCCTTTTGGCAGCGGTTATCATGTTATTCAGTCTAAAATTGCTATCGGCAGCGGCGGCTTTCTTGGCAAAGGCTGGTTGGCCGGAACGCAGAGTCAGTTGAACTTTTTGCCGGAAAACCATACGGACTTTATTTTTGCTGTTGCCGGTGAAGAGTTTGGCTTTATCGGAACGGTGTTTATCATTTCTATGTATATGATTATCATTTGGCGCGGTATTGCAATTGCGCTTGATGCAGATGATACCTTCGGCATGCTTCTGGCAACCGGTGTAACGTCTATGTTTATGTTCCATGTTATGGTCAACATTGGTATGACTGCCGGTATTATGCCTGTAACCGGTGTACCTTTGCCGTTCTTGAGCTATGGCGTCAGCTCGCTTACGACGAACCTTATGTTGGTGGCGATTTTGTTGAATATTAAGGTGAAAAAACAGAACTTACAGTTCTGAAGATAATGATATCAACTTTTTTATAAAATATTATAGGAATCGGTAGACGCTAAAGCGCCATATGCTTAGCAACGACTCCTAGGAGTACGCTTTGTACGCCGTCGTCGCCGTCGCCTCGCCTCTGACACTTTCTCGTCAACCTTTTTATAAAAACTATAGGAATCGGTAGACGCTAATGCGTCATATCAGATAAATATTGACGAAAACTGTTTTGAATAAACCCTTCCATCATTAAAAATAGAGGAGAAAATGAATTTGAAAAAGGATTTAACTATTGATATTTTAAGCAGCGTGCAAAAGCCTGCACGCTGCACCGGCGGCGAGTTCGCCAGCATTGTTAAGCCTGCAGAAGAAGTAGAGGCAACTATTGCTCTGGCCTTCCCAGATGTATACGAAGTAGGTATGAGTTACCTTGGCTTTAAAATTTTATATCATCTGCTGAATAAGGAAGACGGAATTGCAGCAGAACGTGTTTACGCACCCTGGATTGACCTGGAGGCGAAGATGCGTGAGCGTGAAATTGTGCTTTGCACTCTGGAAACCAAAAAGGCTTTGAGGGAATGTGATATTGTAGGTTTTACTTTGCAATACGAGCTTTCCTATACCAATATCTTAAATATGCTTGATTTGGGTGGCGTACCGCTTCTGGCTAAGGATCGTACTGATGCAGACCCCTTTGTTATTGTAGGCGGCCCCTGTGTGTACAACCCGGAGCCTTTGGCTGATTTCTTCGATTTTGCTGTTATCGGTGAAGGCGAAGAGGTTTTAGTTGAGGTTATGCGTTGTTACAAAGAATGGAAACGTGAAGGCAAACCCGGTGGCAGACAAGAATTTCTGCAGCGTGTGGTAAAAATCAAGGGCATTTATGTACCTTCCTTCTATGAAGCAGAATATAATGAGGACGGCACCTTTAAGGCAATTAAGCCGCTGCGCGAGGATATTCCTGCTGTTATCCAAAAGCGTGTTATAGAGGATATGAACAGCGTAGATTTCCCGACCTCTCCGATTGTTCCTTTCGGTGAAATCGTTCATGACCGCATCATGCTGGAGGTTTTCCGTGGCTGCAGCCGTGGCTGCCGTTTCTGCCATGCAGGTATGGTCTACCGTCCGGTGCGTGAGCGTAAGCCGGAGGTGCTGATGGACCTGTCGCGTAAGCTGGTAGATAACACAGGCTATAACGAAATTAGCCTGGTATCCCTTTCCAGCGCCGATTATTCCTGCCTGGCTCCGCTGGTACATAAGATGATTGGCGAGTTTAAGGATGAACGCGTCAGCGTTTCTCTGCCCTCTCTGCGTATTGACAGCTTCTGTGTTGCTATCGCTAAGGAAGTACAGGCAGTGCGCAAGAGCGGTCTGACCTTTGCTCCGGAAGCAGGCAACCAAAAGATGCGTGACGTTATCAACAAGGGCGTTACCGAAGAGGATTTGATGAATGCTGTCGGTGCGGCGTTTGAATCCGGCTGGAACAGCGTTAAGCTGTACTTTATGATCGGTCTTCCCTATGAAACTGACGAGGACGTACTGGCGATTGCTGATTTGGCGCGCAAGGTACAGTATAAATATTTCCAGATTACCGGTAAGCGTGGCTGCAAGGTTACCGTAAGTGCTTCGTCCTTCGTGCCTAAGCCGTACACTGCTTTCCAATGGTTTGCGCAGAATGATTTGGAAGAAATTCGCCGTAAGCAGTTCCTGTTGAAGGATGAAATCAAAAAATATAAGAATATCACCTTAAACTATCATGATGCCAAAACCGGTACGATTGAAGCTGTTTTTGCACGCGGCGACCGCCGTGTAGGCAAGGCGCTGCTGTTGGCATGGCAGAAGGGCGCGCGTTTTGACGGCTGGAGCGATTGCTTCTCCTACGAGCGTTGGCTGGAGGCTATCAATGATGCAGGTTTAGACAAAGACTTTTACGCTGCACGTGAGCGCGGTGAGCAGGAGGCTTTCCCGTGGGAGCATATCTCTCCAGGTGTCAGCCGCCGCTTCCTGTGGAACGAATGGCGTAAGGCTTACGCTCAGCAGCTTACACACGACTGCCGTCGCGCAAGCTGTACCGGCTGTGGCGTTTGCCAGGCATTGGGCGTAAAAATCGTTGATTATAAAGAAGAGTATCAAAATAATGGGGAGGTACAGGCATAATGAAACTGCGTATGCAAATTACCAAGGATAAGGACATCCGCTTTATCTCCCATCTGGAATATGTGCGCACCATCGGTCGTGCTATCCGCCGTGCCAAGCTGCCTGCTGCCTATTCCGAAGGCTTTAATCCGCATTTGAAGTTCAGTCTGGCTTCTGCGCTGGGTGTAGGCGTTGTAAGCTATACAGAGTTCGTAGAAATCGAGCTTGCCGAGCCGATGGAGGTAGAAAAGGCTGCGTTGGCTCTTGATGCTGCTTTGCCGCGCGGTATCCGCGTGCTGGCTGCCGATGCTGTTGATACGCATCACGCTGCCTTGATGAGTCAGGCGGCGGGTGCAAGTTATCGCGTAACGCTGCCCTATAGCGGTGATGTGAGCGCTGCTGTTGCGGAATTCAATGCTGCACCGGAGCTGCTGTTCAAAAAAGCTGCACCCAAGACGAAGGCTAAGTTCAAGGAAATTGACGTTAAGTTTTACATTCCACAGCTTACTGCAGAACAGACCGAAAAAGAAACGATTTTCAGCTTTGACTGCAAGATTACGCCGACCGGCAGCATGAAGGCAGTAGATTTGCTGAATGCACTGAATGAGCAGTATGGTTTGGCGCTGCCTGTTGAGATGGCCGATATTGAGCGTCTCAGACTGTACCGCAATAATAAAAACGGTAAGCCTATCCCAATGCTGAACAGTGATGCTGTAACCTTAGGCTGATTTTAGCTTTAGGCTGTAAAAATAAAAAAGAGCAAAGCATGCTCAGTGCTTTGCTGATTAGAAAACCCCGTGGCGTCTGCCGCGGGGTTTTTGTGTGCATTAGATATGCTATTTTATCTGCAGCTCCAGCTTGTAAATATACTTATCGGTATCACCTGTCAGCCAGTAATCACACAACGATGTTACATAAAGCGGTGATATCGGCGTAAGCTGATGCTCCTTGCAATATTCTGCCAGCATTTGCAGATACTTTTTGTTGTTGAACATGTAGACGCCTTGAAAATAAAGCGTCAGATAATTGCCTGCGGGCTTTTGATAACAATGCGGTGTAGGGAGCTTGTCATGAAGCGTATAAAAATAATGTTTCAGATGCTTGCTTGCGAAATCCTGCAAAATTTCCGTATCGTAAATATAACCAAAACCGTTGGTTGTTAAGGTAATATCGTTTTGCAGATTGCTAAACATTTGGGCAATATGCGTAGAACGCTTTTTAAAGCATTCATTTTCTTCGGTAGCATTGCTCAGATAAAGATAATGTGCCTGCTCATGGACAAGCATAATTTTATCCAGAGTAATGTCTGCAATATGGTCGAGCTTGCCTAATTCGCTCTGCAGCTTTTTTTTCATAGTCTGCAGACGGGCAATTTCCTGCGTGAAGAAATCTATGCGCTCATTAAATAAATCACGATAGTTTTGCGGCGAGCGGTTGGCAAGATAATCCTTGATGCGCGCAATCGGCACATCAAGCTGGCGTAGCGTAAGAATCAGCTGCAATAAAAACAGTTGGCTGCGCTTGTAATAGCGGTAACCGTTTTCATCAACAAGCTCAGGAGTAATCAATCCCAGCTTATCGTAATAAAGCAAAGTCTTGCGGGGAATTTTGCAAAGTTGTGATAATTCACCGGTCGTAAAGTAATTTTGTATATTTTTTGACATTTTTAGCATTTCCCCCTTGACTGTCTAGCTGCTATACACAGTATTATAACATATAAAAGAGAAAATGCATATTAAGACTTAATCCAAATAATTTTAAGTGCTTAATATGTACTTTGTTGATGTTTTTTGTGATGAGTGAATGGAGGTATATCTGTGAAAAAATTGGCTAGTAACGGTTTATTGATGAGCGCATTGATTTGTGGTAATGTACTCTGGGGGGGGACAACGGTTTTTGCTAATGAGGTTCAGGAGTATGAACTGGATGAGATGGTTGTAACAGCTACGAGAACAGCGCAAGAGAACATAAAAGTTCCCGCTCAGGTTAATGTTATTACTGCAGAAGATATTAAAGAAAAAAATGTTTTAACGATTACTGATGCATTGAAAACAATACCTGGTTTATATGATGGTAGAGCTGGTGGCATGTCCGACACGGCAAATGGTATTCAGATGCGCGGTTTTGGCGAAGCTGACATTTTAGTATTGTATGATGGTATGCCGTTAAATGATGGTTATTCTGGCAAAGTAAACTGGAGTGCTATTGCTATTGATGATGTTGCAAAAATTGAAGTTCTTCATGGTGCTGCTTCTTCTCTTTATGGTGGACGTGCTGTTGGCGGTGTAATTAATATCATTAGTAAGAATCCTGATAAAGATAGTGTACATGTTTATGCTAACTATGGTTCAGATAGCACCTGGAAACGTGGCATTAATTTGAGCAAAAAACTTAATGACAAATGGTCCTTAGGCTTTGGTTATGAAAACAAAGAAACAGACGGTCATTACAAGAAGTTGATTTACAAATACAAAACAAAAGCTAAGAATACTCCGGCTTCTGGCAGTGTAATAGGTACTGGTGCAGTAGCAGATAAGCATAGCAATGGTAAGGATATGTATATTTTGGGACAACCTGGTGGTGGTCGAAGTGAGGATAATACATATAACTTTAAGATTAAATATAATTTTACTGATAAACAGTCTATGACTTATAGATATACTCATGATAAATACAAATATTTTGCAACTGATCCAGTAACTTTTATTCATGATGCAGACGGAAAGCCTATGTTTAGTGGTAGCGTTTTGTTACCAGATGGTAAATACTTGGATTTTACTGAGAGCGATTTTACAGATTATGATGGTCGCCGTAATATTGATCGTCATGCATTGCAGTATAAAGATGATGAAAATAACATTAACTTTAATCTAGGTCTGACAAATGTAAAAGATTATGGTTATGCCACGGGTAGTGATTTAGCAGGTCAAGGTTCCGGCAATGATGCAAAATATCCTAGCAAGGCTTACAAGGCAGATTTTCAAAAGGTTTGGGAAGGAAGTAAGAATACTGTAGTTGCAGGCTTTAACGTTCAAAAGGATACGATGGAATACGTTAAAGCAAACCTTTCAAAATGGAGTGATAAAGATTCTATAACATCTATTAAGAGTAGAATGGGAGGCACTAATTTAAATGGTGCGTTATTTGTTCAAGATGACTTGAAGTTAAGTGATGTATATGGATTGACAATGGGTTTACGCCTCGACCATTATCAAAAGAAAGACGGCTTTTTTGATGATGCATCTACCCACATTGACCAACGAGAAGAAAAATATACAGAACTGAGCCCTAAATTAGCATTCAAATATATGCCAGATGAAGATACGACCTATTATGTATCTTATGGACATTCATTCAATGCACCTAGTCTGTATAAATTATATCGTCATGATCCGGCTTATGGTTATGTAGCTAACCCTGATTTGAAGCCTGAAACAAGTGATACTTTTGAAATTGGTTTGAAAAAGAATTTTGGCTCTAAATTGTATACTACATTGGCATTATATACAGCTAAGACTACGGATATGATTAATGCTGAAACTCGTTCTGATGGCAAAAAATGGTATGTAAACATTGATGAAGCTAAACGTCAAGGTGCTGAACTTGCTTTGGATTATCAAATAGATAATAAGTTTAGTACTTTTGCTAATATCAATTTACAACATGCTGTGGATGGTGCTGGTGATAGAATTTATTCTGTTCCAAAGCAATTGCTTAAAGCAGGAGTAAAATATAATTATGATAAATGGACTGCATATATTAATGGACAATATGTAAGCAGTCGTAATACTGAAAAAATGGTTGGTGGAAAACTTTATGCAGAAGATGGTTTCTTTACAGCCGATGCTGGATTAAGCTATAAATTCATGAAGAATGGCACTATTAGTTTTGCTGTTAATAATATTTTTGATAGAGATTATTGGCAGTGGTATAAAGCTGATGGTAGAAGTTGGAATGTTGGTGTAGACTTTACATTCTAATCCATTCGCTCATCTCTTATCAATTACATAAAGCAATAGGGATAGGGTAAAGTGTACGCCCTATCCTTATTTGCGCCTTTGCCGAGAGGCAATCTATGTAAAAATTCTAAAGGAAGGTGGTGGATACATGGCTTATAACCTTAAACGTTTAACCGGTTACGCTCTTGGCTTTATATTGTTTTATGCGCCGGTGGCGCTCTTTCAGCGCTGCCTGTTCTACCTGCTTTATGGCAGCTGGCAGCCGCAGAGTATTCACGGACTTTGTTTTCGTATACCGATAGAGCATATTCTGGACGGAATAATCTGGCATCTGACGCCGCTAAGCATGCTTAGTACATTACTGCTATTGGCAACAGCGTTCTTCCTGGGGCCTGTTTTTTGCGGCAGGTTGTGCCCGGCAGGCGCATTTACTGAATATCTGTCGAAGCTGGTGCCGTCCAAATTTCAGATAAGCTGGTGCCGTTATACAGAAATTGCGCCTATCCGTTACGGAATGCTGGCAGGTTTTTGCCTAGTGCCATTTTTCGGCGGTATTCTGGCTTGCTCATATTGCAACTTCTTTTTGTTTGATTTATTGGCTAACTATTATACACGAGGTTACTTTATTTCGCTGACCTCCAGTCTGTTGCTGACAGCAATTATGTGGGTGCTCGTCTTTGGTATCTTCACAAAAGGTGGTCGCGGTTTCTGCAATTTTTTGTGTCCGGTAGGTGCGGCGCAGGGACTGATGCATGCCTTAGGCTGCAAGCTGCCGTTTGTACTGCGCATGCGTGTAGATAAAAACCAATGCATAGGCTGTGGCTTATGCGAAAAGAAATGTCCGATGGAATCTGCAGAGCTTGCTGAAGGCAAAGCGCAGATTAACCAGCATAACTGCATCTGCTGTGGCGTGTGCCAGCATGCTTGCCCGGTGCAGGCTATCAGCTACGGGAGGAAACGCGTATGAAAACAAAGCTGATAAATTTTATTGCGGCAATGGGAATTCCAATCAGCAGCATTACTACGCAGGGAGCAGGCTGCACAGGAATTTGCGGCAGCTGCAGCTTGAATTGCGCGCCGGGAATAGTTGCTTTACTGCTTTTGGCAGGCAAGGCATTTTACAAACGTTATCATAGCGGGGTGGTGCAGCATGAATAAGCAAATGTTGAAGCGTGCAGCTGCCTTTCTTTTGATGGCGGCTGTCATGGTAGGCCTGGTGTTTTTCCGCAGCGAAAATAATTATGACAAGCACTATTTCCGTGCCAAGCTGGCACGGGGGCAGGAGGTGCATTGCCGGATAGACTTGGGCAAGGAGGGCGAGCTGAAATATTTGCTGCAGCCTAATATCTATACCTTATATTTACGCCTGCTGCCGGAGGATAAGCAAGCGCAGCTGCGCTGCGAGGGCGAGGGCTTGCAGCTGCTGCTGTCGCGCAGCAGCAAGAAAGGCTTGTGGCGCAAGCTAGCACCGGACGAGATGATGAAGCAGTACAAGGGACAGATGTCAGTGAGTGCGGAGATGTATTTTTCACCGGAGCAGTTAAAGCAGCGGCACGTACAGCAGGGGAAAATAAAGTTCTATGATGCACAGGGCTTGTACGGAACTGTTGTTATTGATGTAATCAATTCACGGGTGAAGTAATGAATGGCATTTTACATTTGTTGACATTGTACAAGCTGTTTCTTGCCAACCCTACCTAATAATGATAAAATCAAATGAACAGCAAGGCTGCAAATGCCTGCAAGTTATTTTTTTGGAGGATTATATTATGAAGAAAATAGCAATTCTGCGCTGCCTGAAAACCTCCGCTTCCTGTGCGGGAGCAGGTTGCCTGCGTGCTTTTTATGAAAAGGATAAAGCCTTTGCGCAGTCTGCTGCCGGAGGATAAGCAAGCGCAGCTGCGCTGCGAGGGCGAGGGCCTGCAGATATTGCTGTCGCGTAGCAGCAAAAAAGGCTTGTGGAAAAAGCTGACATCCGATGAAATGCTGAAGCCGTATAAGGGGCAGATGTCAGTGAGTGCGGAGCTTTATTTTTCACCGGAGCAGTTAAAGCAGCGTCATGTGCAGAGTGGCAAAATCAGGTTTTATGATGCACAGGGCTTGTACGGAACTGTTGTTGTTGACGTAATAAATTCACGGGTAAAGTGAGATTAATATGTTTTTTTTAGCTGTGGGTAGAATTTCTGCCTGCAGTTTTTTTATAGAAATATCTGTGAGTTTTTGAGTAACAAAATGATTTATTATTTTTCTCCTCCCTACGCCCGTCAAGTGCAATAAAATTGAAAATTTTTCAGACAATAAGTCTTGACGGGGGGGGCAACTGTATTATAATGAATTCAACAGCAAGAGTTTGCAGATAGCTTTATAACAGTACTAAGGATTTTGCAATCTGCATTTCCTCCTCTTGCTGTGTTGAATACGTTTATAAATTGCCCGCGGTGGATACCGGCAAAGAAGTACAGAGGAAACAAGGCAACTCTTGCACAGACTTTACTGAAGTTTCCCTTAGGGTGATTTGTAAAAATAAAAATTGGCAGTCGACTATACTGCCGGATTTCCTAAGGGAGGAAAAGAAAATGAAAAAATCTTTAGTTCTCGCAATGGCAATGGCTCTTGGCGTAACCGCTTCCGCTTACGCTGCTAACCCCTTCTCTGACGTTCCTGCTGGCCACTGGGCTTATGACAGCATCAACAAACTGGCTG
>OIYH01000071.1_pt1 | contig 87667 bp, 64 predicted proteins | sample 1587911 | NCBI WGS metagenome assembly OIYH01 (sample SAMN03283252) | human gut metagenome | biome: human-associated habitat; material: feces | host: Homo sapiens | place: USA | collected 2013
CAACCTTGCTGGTTTTGGTGTTCTCCGAGATTGTCCCTAAGACCATCGGAACATCATATTGGAAGAATCTTATGGGTTTTGTGACATCGACCATCTCGTTCCTGTCGGTTCTTATGTGGCCGCTTGTGATAATGGTCCGGTTGATCACCAATCTGATGACCAAGGATGAGGACGAGGCGACAGTCAGCAGGGAAGAGGTGACAGCGATGGCCAATATCGGTGCTGAGGAAGGAGTGATCGACTCCGACGAGAACAAGGTCATCCAGAACATTATGAAACTTGACAACGTCAAGGCCTGCGACGTGATGACCCCAAGGATCGTTGCGATGACGGCGCAGGAGAACATGTCCCTGAAGAATTTCTACAAGAACGAGACCTACCTCCATTTCTCAAGGATTCCGGTCTATGGGGACTCTCCTGAATATATCACCGGATATATCCTTCTGAGTGATGCGCTTGAGGGGCTTGCTGACGATGAGTTCGACAAACGTCTTGTGGAACTGAAACGCCCGATCTCCTTCTTCACGGAGGAGGATTCCTGCGGCCACATCTGGGAGGAACTGCTCAAAAAGCACGAGCAGATCGGCCTGATTATTGATGAATATGGCTGTTTCCAGGGCATCATCACCCTTGAGGACATCATCGAGACGATTCTCGGTCTGGAGATCATCGACGAGAACGACCAGGCCACTGATATGCAGCAGTTTGCCCGCGAGCGTTGGGAACGCCGTCAGAAGCGCTTCAGAACCATAGTTTTACCTAAGGAAGAGGAAAAGTGAGTATAACTTTATAATTATGAAAACTAAATTCTTTGGCTTGATGGCGCTGGTAGCGTCCATTCTTGCCACTACAGCTTGTCAGAAGGACAATGCTGACGACGCTTGGAGACAGATTCCTGTCGAACAAATCTCGGTGGAAAGCGGTAATGCCGCGGTAACTGTCAATGATGTCACATGTTCTAATGGCGAAGTGCTGTTGGTTGCTGACAGCAAGGATGCCGGAACACTTACTTTGACCGGAATCGTCCCTGGTTATTCAGAAGTGAAAATGAAAGTGGATCTTCGTAAGAAATCCGATGACTCTTTCTCGTTTCAAGGATCGACGATAGTATCGACTCCTCCATCAGTCGCCGCCACCTTACGAAGCACAGATGACAATCCATGCTATGCGTTCAGAGTGGAAGGAACGGTGAAACTTGATGGAACAATCAGTATGGCAGTCACCACTCAGGTTCAAGGTTCCTATGCGGCTTCTTTGACGGGAAGTTGGAATGTCACCCGCAAATGTAAGGTGGATCAGACCGGTACTCCTGTCGGCGGACCGGTGCAGGTGACATGGAAGGCCGCAGGCGCGGCAGCTCCGGCGGTAGCCAAAGCCTCTGTCTACGCTAATATATTCGGTTGCCTTTTTGCGGCTGAGTTAATGGATCAGGTGACTTTTGACGAGACCGGCAACATCACCGCACGATATTGGGCAGAACCGGATCTTGGTGACGATCCTATGGCTACTTTGAAGCAATTGGCCAAGATGATCAAGCCTGACGCGGACGGCAATGTCACATTTTCCGCCCATCACACGGATTGGGAGACCTCTCCTAAGGCTAATCTGGTGTTCTGGTACGCTATGGACAACGCGTTGTTCATCGTGCCGAATGTGAGTGCCATCATTGACGCCGCTGACGCGGAGGAGACCAGAACTGACATTGATGGAATCGACATGTCCTCAGTCATTGAAATCCTTGCCACACTCAAAGCGCTCGGTGTTGATGTCGATGCATTGAACACGGAACTTCAGAAAGTGCTTACCAGAGGCATTGAATATAAATATAAAGTTAACGGCCAGAACCTGAAAATCTATGTTGACAAGGAACTTTGCGCTCCTGTGATTGACGCTCTTCTTCCGGTTCTTCCGACCCTTGACGCTGTGCTTGAGCAACTCGCGCAGTCTCAGGATCCAGAGGACATCAAGACCCTTCAGACCATTAAGAAGATAATGGATCAGATCGGACTTCAGAAGCCGTCTGACCTTGACCTTGTCTGGAAGGCCACAACTGAATTTGAGATCGCTTACAATTTCGCAAAAGCGTAGATCGCTTTCCTACGGCGGCTCGTAGTGTGGGCCGCCGTTGTCTTACCCTCTGATGTGATGCGGAAGTTCGGCAGGGATGATCATCGAGATCTCACATAGTCCGGCGACAAATCCGTTCTCTTTCCACGCGCTTTGGAATATCATCTTGTGCACCCCGTTCTTTTCGATTGTGTACGAGTTCGTTCCACCTGTCGCCAGGAGATTACGGATGATGGCGGCGGATTTTTCATTGTGGCAGTCGAACAGATTCCTGCCGATGAGATCGCCGCGTTTCCTATACTGTTCGACCGCACGGTCATTCTGATAGACGATGACTCCGTCCTTGTCGCAGACGGTTATCGAACAATTCAACTCTTTTGCCCAGTCTGGTATCATATCTCCAAAGATTTTAGTGTTGTCTGCCGTTCCCGAAACGCCACCCAAGTCCCAGCATCAGATTGTTTGGATCGTGAAAGTCGTGCAGTTTGTAGCCTATGTGGATGAAAAGGTCTTTGTATATGTCGGATTTCAGCGCCAAAGTCTGATAGAATCCTTTCAACTCTTTGCCTTTATAGATGACGTTGCGTCCAAAGCCTATGTTGATGGAGAAAATCGGCATGACAAATTCGGCTCTAAGGGAAACTCCGGCTCCCAACTGCTCCGCAAGAGGTGGACGATAGAATTTTATGTTGCCATCGTCTCCTACACCGGCTACATGCTCACTGACATTAGCGCTTTCATCGTATTGGATGTCGATGGACAGGCCTGTCCTGAAAAATTTGTTCACTCTGTACAAAGGGTTTATGTTCAAGCCGATGATTCCGAATTTGCCCTCTGAGATGTGTGGCACATCGTTCCAGATGAGCCCTTTGGCTCTTCCGGCGCCGTAGAGAACCACATCGTAAGTCATCCTTTGCGCGATCCTTTTCAGCCCGGAGGCGTCACTGTCATATTCAAAAATGGTTCCGCCCGTGGGGATTTTGCGGATTTGGGTCGCCCCGAACAGCCTTGCCGCCCCGATTCTTCCACCTATGGTGTTCACACCTGCGTTAGGATAGCTCGTGTTGCCGTTTGAGAAATGTGTCATGTCGATTCCTGCCGAGATCAACCATTGCGGAGCGGGTTGCCATGTCAGCAAGAAGCCGACATTGATGTATGCGTTGAGTCTTGATCCGACCACCAGATTTTTGTCGTTTGTGAAATTCGGGTTCAAGTCCCCGTATGGGTCGTAAGGATGCCAGCCGAATGAAAGACCGAAATTCCATTCATAGTCGAAAGACAACTTTTGGGAAAGCTGCGCCAGCCTTGCGCCTTGGAATGCATAAACAGCGGCAGGCGATCCAATCTCGTCCTGGTCGAAGAATGTGTTCCATGCCAAACCAATTCCTTGGTAGGCTGTCGGGTATATCTTGCCTAAGCGGCTGTCCGCGGGAAAGGCGAATGAATATTGCAGGTGTGCGGATCCGCTTTTGTCCAGGCGCTTGCCAAGTGCGTTTTCGCCTCTGAAGAATTTGTGGGAGGGCAGTATGTACGAAGGTCGGACATTGATACCTATCCTATGTGTGACCTTCGATGAATCCGCTTTCGTATGCCCGGCGGCCGGCAGAGCAAGCGCCGTGGCGAGGAACATCCCCAAAACAGTCTTTATGAATATTCTATCGCTCATCGTTTTTCATAATAGAAAGTAAAGTGTCCGTTAGGTGACTTGCTGGTGAGAATCCCCTTTACCTGAATGATACGTCCGGTGGCGATGTTGCGGAGTGACATTGAATAATCGGCAGAGTAGGTGTCGATATACCACAGCATATTGTAGTACCATGAAAACTTTCCGGTAGGCGGAAACCTCATGACGACTTCCGTTTCGTCTTTGAGTGGATATTCAATCGTATCATAACTGTACAGGACACTGCAATGGTCATTGAAACTTAAACTTTCATTATCAAGAGCCCCGTCGGGAACCTGTACCATAAGGTCTTTCCGATGCCGCGCCAAGCCATTCTCATCTGAGAAAGAGACCTGCCTGGAGGCACCGAAGAAAACTCGTCGTGAGATTCGCAATGTGTCCGTCCCGTCGTTCTTGAAAGAGAGCGGACCCCATCCTTTCTCATATTCAGGAAGGAGCCTTTTCACATCTCCCCAGATGATGCTTTCAAACTCATAACCCGAACAGCGTGATTGCTTGAATGTCAATGTGTCACACTCGAAGGAGTTCGAGACTTCCACGCTAATGTTCATTTCGCTGTCTGAAAAGTTCGGCAGGAAAAAAAGTTCAAGCTCACGCTCGCCGGATTTTTTGTAATACATAATGAATCCGTCGCTTGTGATTTTCCTTTTCCCATCGATACTCTCCAAGGCGGATGAACCTCCGATCCATTCGATGGTTTTTCCGTCCAGGATAACGGATGCCACGCTCCAGTCATCGGTTCCGAACCGTACCTTTATGGTGTCACCGTCTTCGCGGACAGTAAAATGGCGCGATGAAGGGTTAATCGGTTTCACGAAAGCATCCGGATTGCACCCGCATGCAATGAATAAGAGGAATATAATGAATATTCCTCCGTACGCGCCGCCGATTCTTTGAAAAAACGCTTTCATCTTCCATTCAAGAAGTCTTGGAGTTCCTCGTAGAATCTCTGGGTAGGGAAGCCCATCACGTTGTAGAACGAGCCGTCCAATCTGGTGATGCCAACGTAGCCGATCCATTCCTGGATTCCGTAGGCCCCGGCCTTGTCGAAAGGCTTGAAGTTGTCGATGTAATAGTCTATCTCGCTGTCAGACAGATTTTTGAAATAGACATCCGATGTGACGGAGAAGGTCTTTCTCCTGTGGCGGTCACGGATGGTCACGGCTGTTATGACCTGATGCTCGCGGCCGGAAAGCAGTCTTAGCATCCTGACCGCATCCGCCCTGTCGTGGGGCTTGCCGAGGATCTCGGTTCCACAGAGCACCATCGTGTCGGATGTGACAAGGATCTCGTCCTCATCAAGTTCCCTGTGGAATCCCAACGACTTCCCCTCCGACATCAATTCCGGGACTTTAACATGCGGTGTGTCAGAGGAATACCTCTCCACGAACGATGTGCCTGTGTCCACGGTGAAGTCGATGTCAAGACCCGAAAGCAACTCACGTCGGCGAGGTGAGTTTGAAGCCAGGATGATCCTCTTTCCGTGAGTGTCCATATTCAGAAAACCTTTAGAATTTTTTCTTGTAGGCGATCGCGTCGAAGACCCAGCGTCCCTGTGCTTTCATCGCCTTCTCCATATACTCGCGCACGCAGGCCTTTCCGCCCGGACGGTCGGAGATGATGTCCGCAGCTTCCTTGACCTCCTCGACTGCATCGTTGGGGCAGACTCCAATTCCGGCTGTCCGGATGACCTCTATGTCCGGGATGTCGTCTCCGAAATACATTACCTCTTCGGGCTTTAGGTTATGCCTCCTGCAGAAATCCTCGAAGTCCTCAATCTTGTTTCTGGAGCCCAGATAGATGTCCTCGGGATTGATTCCGTTGCTGCTGAACCTGGCCCGTATACTTTGTGACCGGCCGCCGGTGATCACACCGACCGGGAATCCGTTAAGGCACGCCATTCTGACAGCGAATCCGTCCTTAGCGTCGAAAGTCCTGTAAAGCTGGCCTTCCAGATCGGCGAGGATGCCACCGTCAGTCATCACGCCGTCGATGTCGAACGTGAACGCTTTGATATTCTTGAAATCTGTCATTTCAAGTTATGATTTGGCTCCGTTAGGACCGAACTGAGGAAGGTCTCCGAGATTGAACGTGCCACCCTGCTGAGCCTGTCCGCCGCCAAGGTTGATGAGTCCGAACTGTGATTCGTACTTTGTGACATTGTCCATCAGAGCGTTGAGAAGCCTTTTGGCGTGCTCTGGAGTCATCACGATGCGGTTGCTGATGTCCGGCTTAGGCAGGCCGGGAAGGATTGTCGCGAAGTCGATGATGAACTCGCTGTGCGAATGGGTGATGATCGCAAGGTTTGAATATGTGCCCTTTGCTACTTCCGGACGGATTTCCAAACTGATTTCTTTCTTTTCTTCCATAGTATGTGTGTATTTTTGAAGCAAATTTAGTGAAAAATGTGCTATATTTGTAAACTTTGTATATTATAAGCAGTAATATGAGCGAGAAAAAAGAACTTTCCGCAAAGTACAATCCGGCGGAAGTAGAAGACAAATGGTACGCCTGGTGGACCGAGCACAAGTGCTTCCATTCTGAGCCGAATGAGAAAGAGCCTTATACGATAGTAATCCCGCCTCCTAACGTGACGGGAATCCTGCATATGGGTCACGTGCTGAACAACACGCTTAACGATGTGTTGATCCGCAAGGCCAGAATGGACGGCAAGAATGCCTGCTGGGTACCTGGTACGGACCATGCATCCATCGCAACGGAAAGCAAGGTTGTGGCCAAGCTCAAGGGTATGGGAATATCCAAGGAAGACCTTACCCGTGAGGAGTTTATGAAATATGCCTGGGAGTGGAAGGAGGAGCACGGGGGAATCATTCTCAAGCAGCTCCGCAAGCTTGGCGCTTCCTGTGACTGGGACCGCACAAGGTTCACGATGGAGCCTGAGCTTTCCGACGCCGTGATCGCCACATTCTGCTATTTCTATAAGAAAGGTATGATATATAGAGGTGTGCGTATGGTCAACTGGGATCCAGTGGCATTGACCGCCATCAGTGACGACGAGGTCATCCACAGGGACACCAAGAGCCATTTCTATCACCTTAAATATTATATCTCCGATGGCAACGGCAATCCTACGGACAAGTATCTCGTGATCGCCACGACCCGTCCTGAGACGATTATGGCCGATGCCGCCATCTGTGTCAATCCGGCCGATGAGAGACATCATTGGCTGAAAGGCAAGAAGGTGCTCATCCCGTTGATCAACAGGGAGATCCCTGTCATCGAGGACAGTTATGTGGAGATGGATTTCGGAACTGGATGCCTGAAGGTCACCCCGGCTCACGACGCTCATGACTATGAGATCGGACTTCGCCACAATCTGCCGGTTATTGACATCATCGATGACCACGGCCGCCTGAACGAGAAGGCTCAGATTCTGGTGGGCGAGGATCGTTTCGAGGCCAGAAAGAAGATTGTCAAGATGTTGGAGGAGTCCGGCAACCTTGTCAAGGTGGAGGAATATACATCTCCGGTGGGATATTCGGAAAGGACCAACGCGGTCATCGAGCCGAAGCTCTCGGCGCAGTGGTTCCTCAAGATGGAAGACCTTGCCGCAAAGGCTCTTGAGAGCGTCGAATCCGGCAAGATCAAACTTATTCCGGACAAGTACCGTAACACGTACCGTCACTGGATGGAGAACGCCCACGACTGGTGCATTTCCCGTCAGCTTTGGTGGGGACAGAGAATCCCGGCTTACTATCTTCCAGACGGACAGATAGTTGTGGAAGAGACTCCAGAGAAGGCTCTCGCCGCGGCCCAGAAGATCAATCCGGCTTTGACAGCCGCTGATCTCAGGCAGGATGACGATGTGCTCGACACCTGGTTCTCAAGCTGGCTCTGGCCTATTTCAGTGTTCGACCCTCAGAAGCCTGGACATCCTGACCATCAGCCAAACAAGGATCTTGCTTACTATTATCCTACAAATGACCTGGTTACAGGTCCTGACATCATCTTCTTCTGGGTAGCCAGAATGATTATGGCAGGTGACGAGTTCATGAACGACATTCCGTTCAGCAACGTTTATTTCACGGGAATTGTCCGCGACAAGCTCGGCAGGAAGATGTCCAAGACTCTTGGCAACTCTCCAGACCCGCTTGACCTCATCGCCAAGTACGGAGCCGATGCCGTGAGGATCGGTATGCTGCTTTGCTCGTCAGCCGGCAACGACATATTCTATGATGAGTCACAGGTCGAGCAGGGCAGGAATTTCTGCAATAAGATCTGGAATTCTTTCCGTCTCGTTCAAGGTTGGACGATTGATGAAAAGCTTCAGCAGAGTGAGGTCAACAAATTGGCTGTAAGCTGGTTTGGGAATAAACTTGGCCAGACCATTACCGCGGTCGAAGACCATTATTCCAAGTTCAGGATCTCAGATGCCCTTATGAGCATCTACAAACTCTTCTGGGATGAATATTGCGCCTGGTACCTTGAGGCCGTGAAGCCAGCTTATGGTGAGAGCATCGACAAGGCGACGTATGACGCCACAATCATATTCTTTGAGAAATTGCTGAAGATGATTCATCCTGTGATGCCTTTCATCACGGAAGAGCTTTGGCAGTCTATGGCGGAGCGCAAGGAAGGGGAGACCATTATGTACCAGCCTACTCCTAAGGCTGGAGTTGTCGATGAAAAGATCATCGAGGAATTCGGCATAGCCCAGGAGGCGGTGAACGGGATCCGCGGAATCCGTCAGCAGAAGAACATCTCTCCTAAGGAAAGCCTTGCCTTGAAGGTGAAGGGAGATTTCCCTATGAATATGCTCCCTGTGGTCACCAAGCTTGCCAACATTTCCTCGGTCGAGAGTGTGGCTGATTTCGGTGACGCCGCCGGAGTCTCGCTGCTTGTCCGCACGGTTGAACTCTTCGTTCCGCTTGAGGGACTTGTGGATGTCGAGGAGGAGATCAAAAAGATCGAGACCGAGCTTGAGCATCAGCGTGGATTCCTTGAGTCAGTGAGGAAAAAGCTGTCCAACGAGAGCTTTGTGGCTCACGCTCCGGAGAAGGTTGTCGCTTTGGAGCGCAAGAAGGAGGCTGACAGCCTTTCCAAGATCGAAAGTTACGAAAAGGCTCTTGCCGCTTTGAGAAACAAATAGTAAAACATTTTTGTTTTAGGTGCTAACAATTTTGTTATGGTGTATTCTGAGATATCTTTTCCTGTCAGATACTACGAAACTGACCAGATGGGCATCGTCCATCACTCGAATTACATCCGGTACTTCGAGTGTGCGAGGAACAACCTGATGGTCGAGTGCGGTTACCCGATAGAGAAATGTGAGGAGGACGGTGTGACCATTCCGATAGTCACCGTGGAATGCCGTTACAGGTTCCCGGCTAAGATGGGAGATGTGGTCAGGGCTGTCGCAATGATCGATGAGGTGCCTATGGCGAAACTCCGTGTAAGGCAGGCGGTTTACAATCAGGACGGCACGCTTTGCGTTGAAGGCCAGGTGACCCTTGGCTTTCTCAACAAGGCTACCGGTCGGCCGACACGTTGTCCGGAGAAGCTTGTGGAAGCGATAGAGGCTCATATCAATGACAGATGATATTTGTAAAGATTATTTTAACACTTAAATAGTTTAGACTATGTTTTTTATTGTTCCTTTGGGTGTTGTTGGCCCGTGGCAGGTGGTGATTATCGCCCTTGTCATCATTCTCCTTTTCGGTGGAAAGAAGATTCCTGAGCTCATGAAAGGCCTTGGAAAAGGTGTCAAGAGCTTCAAGGACGGCATGAACGAGGTTGAGAGCCAGATCAGTGACATTGACAAGGATCTCAACTCCACAGCCAAGACTCCGGACAAAATCGAGAAGATCGAGAAGAAATAATGGCGGCTGGAGAAGCTGAGATGTCCTTCTGGGACCATCTGGAGGTGCTGAGGGGAACATTGTTCCGCTCAGTGCTTGTCATTACGCTTGTCAGTGTCGTGGTCTTTTGCTTCAAGTCGTTGGTCTTTGACGACATCATCCTGGCTCCGACAAAAAGCGACTTCTTCATCTATAAATGGCTGAGAATGGGGAATATGCAGATGTCGCTGGTGAATCTGGACATATCCGCCCAGTTCTTCGTGCATCTTCAGGTCGCGTTCGAGTTGGGCTTCATCCTGTCTTTCCCGTATGTCTGTTTCGAGATCTGGAAATTCATAGCCCCAGCTCTTTACAGGAATGAAAAGCGTGCGGTAAGAGGGGCATTCCTTTCCGCATCGTTCCTGTTCTATCTTGGACTTGTAATCGGTTATTATCTTATCGTTCCGATCTCGCTTAATTTTTTCATGGGCTACAAGATCAGCGATGATGTGATGAACACGATCTCGCTGACTTCGTACATCTCGATGTTCACTTCAACTGTGCTGGCGTTCGGCATTGTGTTTGAATTTCCTATCGTTGTCGTGATCTTGTCTAAACTCGGGATTGTCACCAGAAACACTCTGATTAAATATCGCAGGCATGCGATAGTGGTTATACTATGCATCGCTGCCATCATAACACCCGCGGATCCGATGTCGATGTTGATCGCCGCCGCTCCTTTGCTGATTTTGTACGAGGTTTGCGTGATGTGCTGTAAACCGGCACGGCCGGAAGATGCGCTTGAAGAGATTAAGGAGGAGGCGTAAATGATTTCAATTAATGGATTGACTGTGGCCTACGGTGGCTACACACTTTTGGACAGTATAGATTTCCACATCAGTGAGAAGGACAAGATCGGTCTTGTCGGCAAAAACGGAGCGGGGAAGTCCACGATCATGAAACTGATCTGCGGGCTTCAGTCTCCGACATCCGGAAGCATCGACAAGCCGAACGATCTGCGTATCGGCTACCTGCCTCAGATCATGGAACACCACAAGGGGAGAACCGTGATGGAGGAGACATTGACCGCTTTTGACCACATCACAGAGATTCAAGCCGAACTTGACAGCGTGAACGCCCAACTGGCTGAGAGAACTGACTATGAGTCAGATGAATACCTTTCTTTGATCAACCGACTGAATGACTTGACAGACGCTATGGCTATGAGTCAGTCGGAGCCTCCGGAGGTTCTTGCCCAGAAGACGCTTTTAGGCCTTGGCTTTAAGGATGAGGATTTCGGGCGAAAGACCGAGACGTTCAGCCAAGGGTGGAATATGCGCATAGAGCTGGCGAAGATCCTGCTGTCCGAGCCGGATGTCCTGCTTCTTGACGAGCCTACGAACCATCTTGACATAGAATCAATCGAATGGCTGGAGGATTATCTTAAAAGTCATCGGGGATCGTTGCTCCTCGTTTCGCATGACAGGCGGTTCCTTGACACCGTGACAAATCGTACGGTCGAGATCATGCTCGGTCATATTCATGACTACAAGGTTCCGTACAGCAAATACGTTGAATTACGCAAGGAAAGGCTCGCGCAGCAGATGGCGGCCTATGAGAACCAGCAGAAGATGATAGAGAAGACGGAGGATTTCATCAACCGTTTCCGCTACAAGCCTACGAAGTCAAATCAGGTACAGTCCCGCATCAAGCAGCTCGAAAAACTTGACAGAGTGGAGATTGACGAGACTGACAACGTCACGCTGACGGTTAAGTTCCCGCCGGCTCCGCGTTCCGGAGACATTGTCTTCAAAGGCAAGGATCTGACAGTCGGCTATCCGGAGAAGGTCGTCTTCAGGAACGCTGAGATAGAGGTCAGAAGGGGAGAGAAGGTCGCCTTGATCGGACGCAACGGTGAGGGTAAGACTACCCTTATGCGTGTGATAATGGGGGAGTTGCAGCCTATCAGCGGTGAGGCCAAGACCGGCTACAATGTTTCTATCGGGTATTACGCTCAGAATCAGGAGGACATCCTTGACCGTAATCTTACCGTGTGGGAGACCCTTGACAACATCGCTGTCGGAGATGTAAGGAACAAGCTTCGTGACATTCTGGCTCAGTTCCTGTTTCGTGGTGAGGACATCGACAAGAAGGTAAGTGTCCTGTCAGGCGGCGAGCGCGCAAGGCTTGGAATGGCAAAGTTTATGCTCCAGCCATACAATGTGTTGGCGCTTGACGAGCCGACCAACCATATGGACATCAAGTCCAAGGATATTCTCAAACAGGCTCTGAAGGCGTACGATGGCACGCTGATTGTGGTCTCACACGACCGTGATTTCCTTGAAGGCTTGGTTGACAAGATGTATGAGTTCCGTGACGGAAAGGTCAAGGAGCATCTTGGAAGTGTCCATGAGTTCTTGGAAGAGAGGAAGATAGAGAATCTTCAGGAATTGGAGAGGCGTTTTTCTCCCAAAGTGTCTGCGGTACCCGATGCAAAGAATGAGGTTGATTCTGTCAGAAAGGAACAGGCTCAGAAAGAGTTCGAGCAAAGGCGAAGTGATTCCAAGGAAATCCGCAGGATTCGGCACAGGGTCGAATTCCTTGAGTCAGAAATCGGCAAGGTCGAGGCGAGGATGAAGGACATCGAGAAGATTCTCTCCAATCCCGGGCCTGGTGATGACATAATGGAGCTCACCAGAACCTACCTTGAGGACAAACGCGAGCTTGACCACAAGACAGCGGAGTGGGAATCCTTGATGGAAAAAATTGATGAATAGGAAAATTTAATTTATAAAGGTTATGAATATCAAATCTTTATTTATGGCGATTTCCGCCATTGCTTTAACATCTGCGGTTTCCGTCGCGCAGACCAGGACCATCGAACATGAATATTCAGAGTTTGATGCCATCTCAGTGTCGGACGGCTTCAAGGTCACATTGGTTGAAAAGGATGGCTATAATGCCAAATTCAAAGTAAGCGATGCCCTTGAGAGTTATCTTGAATGCTACGTTAAAGGCGGCACTCTTTACATTGGACTTGATGATAAATCAATTCCGAAAGAAGTTAAGAAATCCTTCAAGGGTAAGAATTCTGAAGGACCTGTACTTGAAGCCACTATTTATGTCTCGTCACTTAACTCAATCACTTTGAATGATGACTGTACGTTCTCATCAAGCAATGGTCTGAATTCCGGCAAATTCAAAATGGATCTATCCGGCAATTCAAGCATAGCCAATCTTAACGTGAACGCGGAGTCTGCTGTGATTTCCGTAGGCAAAAAGGCAAAGCTATCTTCTTTCAATGTGAAAGCCGGGGACAATGTGACTGTCAATGCGGACGGGAGCGCGACGGTTGTTCTGGAGTATTCAACGAAAACTTTGAACATCAACAACTCTGGCTCCGCTGACCTTGCCGTCAACGGTCAATGCGAAACGGCTTCCGTCGCTACTGACAACAGTGCCAAACTATCCCTTTCCGGCAAAGCCAACTCTTTGAAAGTCACTGGTAAAGGAGGATCTTCAAAGATTGATGCGGTCACGATGTCTGTGGATGATGTGACCGTGTCATTGGATGGTGCGGATCTTACCGTAACTCCTGGCAAAAATCTTTCGCTCGACCTCGGCAAAGGCGCAACTGTCTGCTACTCAGGAGATCCTGTGATCAAGATCGTGAAGATCCAGAATGCGACTGTAACCCGTAAGTAATCATGTTCGTCCTGGATTCTCATTGCGACACCCCGACAATGATGATGCGTGGGCGTGACATCGGAATGAATAACGAGAGGGGGCACGTTGATCTGCCAAAACTGAAGGCAGGGGGAGTCGATGCCTCTTTCTTCGCTTTATACACATCCGCCGACCTACAGCCAGACGCGGCCACACGCTACGCTTTGGAAATGATCGGCCGGATCTACGATGCCGTTGAAGCCAATTCCTGGATCGCCTCACTTGCATTCTCGCCGGATGACGCTTTGAGGAATAAGGCTAAAGGACTCATTTCCATATTCATAGGTATGGAGAACGGGGCTCCGATCCAAAAGTCGCTCCCTTTGCTCAGGGTTTTTCATAAGCTTGGGGTACGGTACATAACCTTGACCCATAACGGTGACAATGAAATAGCGGACTCCGCCGCGCAGGGCCAGCGTTGGCACGGATTGAGCCCGTTCGGCAGGGAAGTGGTCGCGGAAATGAACCGCCTCGGAATGATCGTCGATGTCGCTCACGCCTCGGATGAGACATTCTACGATGTCCTTGAATATTCCCGTGCTCCGATTGTTTCCACACATTCCTGCTGTCGTGCCTTGGCTCACCACAGAAGGAATATGTCCGATGAGATGCTGCGCGCGCTTGCTGACAAAGGCGGCGTGATCCAAATCAATTTCTATCCGGTATTCCTTTCGGATGCGTTCGCCAAGACTCTGGCGGATTCCGGACTGGAGTCCAAGAGCTGGACCGAGCAGGACTGGATCAACGATCCGTTGAATCCGGAAAAGGCCGCCGCTTGGAACGCTGTGCTGGATGAGTTTGCCGCTTTGCCAAGACCTTCCTATAAGGACGTGGTGGATCACATCGACCACGCCGTTAAGGTGGCGGGTATAGACAGTGTCGGAATCGGAACCGACTTCGACGGCATCGAGGTTACTCCAGCCGGACTTGAGAACATCTCAAAAATCGGAGTGATCTTTGACGAGATGTCAAGCCGTGGCTATACCGATGATCAGATAGAGAAGGTCGCTGGCAAGAATTTCCTAAGAGTGTTCAATGACGTGACCTCTTTGACTGCCAAATAGCCTACAAATAGCCATAATAATAGCGATAACAAAAATGTTTGCTTGGTAAACAAATTTGTTACCACGATTTATTTTCAATTATTTGCGGTCGCTGAGCATAAATAACCTGAGTTCATCGAGCGCGGCCGCAGCGAATCTCTCAATATTCCTTTTCCTGTCGTTCTTATAGACCTTTTTGACGGTTTTCGTCCCGTTAGGGCCTGCGATTCCGATCCATACAGTGCCTACTGGATTATGCTCATCGCCTCCGGGCCCTGCCAATCCTGTGGTCGAGACAGCATAAGTGCTCCCGGTCAAATTTCTGGCCCCTTCAGCCATCGCCGCCGCCACTTCGGAACTTACAACTCCATATTCATTGATTGTGGCCTCCGGAACTCCAAGGACTTTTTCCTTGACTGGGATGGCGTAGGATGTGACGGAGCCGAGGTAATATTCAGAAGCCCCGGGAACAGAGGTGATCAAGGAGGAAATCTTGCCTCCGGTGCAGGACTCGGCCGCGCTGAGGGTCATCCCTGAGCCACGGAACAAGGCTCCAACGGCGTTCTCCAGCGTGTCATCATTGTAGGAATATATCTTGTCTCCCAAAATCGGCCTGAGACGCGCGAACTGCTCATCAATGCGCCTTTCCTCCTCATCCTTGTCTCCACCGTAAATTGAAAGCCTGAGACGGACTCCTGTCAAAGGATTAGGCAGGTAGGCAAGGTGCATATCCTCCGGCAGACTGTCCTCCCAAGACTCAATTTCCTTGGAAAGCGCGGATTCAGCCAACCCGAAGACCATCACGCACTTATGGAATATGTCCGTAAGTGGGTTGTGCTCCTTAACGTCCTTGATCACATCAGGAATCGCCCCGACCGCCTCAAACGGAACGCCTGGCAGGGCATAGAGAGAGGCCTGATGTCCGTATCTTTCCTTAGGGAAGCGGAACACCATAATCGGCGCCGTGCCGAGGTGGTTGACAATCACTTCGCAAGTGTCCGGGACGAGCGCCTGAGCCTTGTTGATGTCCAGAACATCAAGTCCCCTTGCGTGAAGGATCTCGTGGACCATCTTGAGCTGGCCTTCATTCACCACATAACCCTTGCTTCCGGAAATCTCCGCCAAAGCCGCTTTCGTGATGTCGTCCTTGGTTGGACCAAGACCTCCGGTAGTTATGACTATCTCGTTGTGAGTGAGTTCGTTTGTTAGATTGCAGACAATCTCGTCGTGGTCATCCCCGAATGAAGTCATTCTTGTGACTTTCACGCCAATCTCCTCAAGCGCCTGGGATATATGCGAGGAATTGGTGTCCACTATCTGGCCGATCAGAATCTCGTCGCCGATAGTACAGATCGATGCGTTTGCCATATTCAGATTTTATTTTGTCAAACTATTGTTTTCAAGGTATTTGTTGATCTTCTTCACTATTGAAGGTCCTTCGTAGATGAAACCGGTGTAGATCTCTATCAGACTCGCTCCGGCGTCCAGCATTTCCTTGGCCTGCTCCGGCGACATTATTCCACCGACACCCACTACCGGCAGCCTTCCGGACGTGAACTGATGAATATGCTTGACCATAGCGAGGCTTTTCTCGTACAAAGGAGCTCCGGAGAGCCCTCCGTTGCCGATTTTCTCTATTCTATCCTTGTTTGTCGTGAGCCCGTCACGGGATCTGGTCGTGTTGCCGGCCACGATTCCGTCGATTCCTGATTGCATACAGTATTTCAGGATTTCGTCAAGTTCCTCTGTCGGAATGTCAGGGGAGACCTTGACCAGAATCGGCTTATAGGCATCGTAGCATATCCTTAAATCCAGCAACGGATCGAGAATATCCGACAGGTATGACACGTCCTGAAGATTCTGCAGGCCGTGAACATTAGGGCAGGAGACATTGATTGTGAACATATCCACAAAGTCGTACATATACGAGAACGCCTTCTTGTAGTCAGCGATGGTGTCCTCGTCCGAGGCGCTGGTGCTGTTCTTCGCTATGCTCGCCGCGATAATCGTCTTTGGCGGATCCTTTTGAATATGTCTGATCGCGTTCTGGATGCCTTTGTTGTTTATCCCCATCCTGTTTATGATAGCGTTGTCCTGCGGGAGCCTGAACAGTCGAGGCTTGGGATTGCCCGGCTGAGCCTCCGGAGTCAGGGAACCGATCTCGATGAACGAGAATCCGAACCACGACAGCTCGTTGTAAAACTCTCCGTTCTTGTCCAAACCGGCGGCCAGACCGACGGGCGACGGGAAATTGATCCCGAACACATTCCTTGACAGCGATGGAGTCTTGTGGCTGTAAATCAGCTTCATCAGTTTTCCGGCGAAAGGAATCCGCCGTAGAAGTCCGAGTCCTTTGAAAGTGAGATTATGCGCCGTTTCCGGTGAGAATTTGAACAAAATCGGCCTGATGAGTTGTCTGTACATATTCATTGATGTTTTTCTGCACTTGCCTTGGTTTTCCACACCAAGGTTTGTGACGACAAATTTAGACAAAATCAGCAGAACACAGAAGGGATTTCTTCTCAAACATTCCGTCAATCGATCTCCTTGAACGTTCCGTTGTCATAGAAAACCAGAATCTTTGTGATCCTTGGCGTGTCTGGTTTGGATTCGGCAGGGGAGACTTGCTCTGTTTGAGGCTTATTATCAATAGTTTCCGGCTCTTCTGGAAACAAATCTGGCTCTTGAGAATCGAATAATCGGCCGCTGTCCTTGCCTGTGGTGGACAATCGCGGCTCCTCGGAGAGTTGTGGCGCTTGAGGGGAATTCTGACTCTTGTACATTTTACCCTTTCCTGCGATCAGCCAATCAAGATTCAGGTCGGGATAGTTTTGAGCCATACTTTGTATGAAATCAAACCCCGGCTTGTTCCTTCCCGCAAGAATATGTGATATGCTGGCCTTGGCCACACCTAATCTTTCCGCAAGCTGCGACTGTGTGATATTCTCGGCATCCAAAAATCGCTGCAATCTATTGTTCATTACAAAAGTGATTTGTTTACAAAAATAACATAATAAGTTGTAAAAATCAACTAAAAGATGATTGTTACAAAAGTGAAATGGAATACATATAATACGTAACTTAATTAGAAATAAATTTCAATGAGTGAATATAATTAATTGATAAAGAATATAAATACTCTTGTATTTATATAGAGAATTACTGTAAACTAACGATTAGATCCCGAATTTACACTCAATACCTATATGTGAATTTTATTAAAATTCAATAAATAATCTGATAATCAATATATTGCAGACAATAACCTATGTTGATTACTATTCCTTATTGCACAAAAGTAATTTGTTTCACCCTTGCCGGCTATATTTACAAAAGTAAATAACACTTTGAGTTTTGTAAACCCGTTTTGGCTGTTAAAATGTTTAGAAATGTGACTTCTCCGAGAATTTGATATTTCTTATACTTAGGTTAACTTTGTATGGAATTTTAAAATCTCAACGAGATGATACCTTCTATAAAAATTGAGGATTACAACTACCCACTTCCTGACGAGCGGATTGCGAAATATCCGCTTGCGGAGCGGGATGCCTCAAAGCTTCTGCGCTATGAGAACGGCGATGTCTGCGAGTACATATTCAAGGATATTCCCTCTCTCTTGCCTTCCGGCTCTCTTATGATATTCAATGACACCAAGGTTGTTCCAGCCAGGCTTCATTTTCAGCGTGAGACTGGTGCGCACATCGAGATCTTCTGCCTTGAGCCTGTCAATCCTCCTGAATATAACACCGCTTTCGCCGCGACGGAGCGTTGTCGTTGGAAATGTGTGATCGGGAATGCTAAGCGCTGGAAGAATGACGTTCTTTCCTTGTATAATCCGGATAGTGATGAGGCTATTTCCGCGATGGGATTGAAGGCCAGCCTTGTCGAGCGTAACGGTGAGACCGGTATTGTGGAGTTCTTCTGGGATGGCGGGATCCCTTTCTCCAGAGTGCTGGAACTGTGCGGCACAGTCCCGATACCTCCGTATCTCAATCGTGAGACAGAATCGATTGACACAGAGCGCTATCAGACCTTGTATGCTCATATCCGCGGCTCCGTGGCAGCTCCTACGGCCGGACTGCATTTCACGCAGTCTGTATTGGACAATATCGCCGCCAAGGGCATTGACTGTGAGAATGTCTGCCTTCACGTCGGAGCCGGCACTTTCCTTCCGGTCAAGAGTTCGGATGTGGCTGATCATCCGATGCACAGGGAGCCGTTTGTGGTCACTCTTGACCTTCTCAAGCGCATAAAGGCCAATAAAGGCAAGCTGATTGCGGTCGGTACGACTTCCGTACGTACTCTGGAATCATTGTACTATGTCGGTGTAAGCTGCATCGAGAAAGGCAAGCCGGAGGATGTGGGCCAGTGGGCTCCTTATGAGCGTGAATATTCATATTCATTGGAAGAGTCGTTGGACGCCATAATCTCTTATTTGGAGAACAACGGGCTGAATGAGCTTAAGGTTGGCACAAGAATCATCATTGTGCCGGGCTTCCGTTTCAGGCTTGTCGATCTTTTGATAACAAATTTCCACCAACCGGAAAGCACTCTGATTCTGCTGATTTCAGCGTTTGTAGGCGGTGACTGGAAGACCATCTATGACTATGCTCTCGGGCACGGCTTCAGGTTCCTCAGCTACGGCGACAGCTCGCTTCTTTTCCGCCGTACTTCTTAAGTCCTTTGTGGATTGATGGTTACAAGCCTTTGCGAATGTTAAGTAAATTGCTTACATTTGCAAATATTACTAACGATGATTTATTATGGCTGATTCATCTGAATTCGAAAGCATCTGTCCTTACAACGATGCTGAGGCGGTCGAGGCCTTGAACAAGGTCGCGAATCATCCCGCTGTGCTGGCTATTTCCGAATATCTTTTCCCTGACGAGCCGATCTTTTTCCTTCGGAACGCATTGAAGAGTGTGCATAATATCGATGAGTTCCAGGAAATTGTGATGAACAAGGCTGTGTCCTGGGTTATGGATAACACAATCCACAACTTCTCCTATGACGGCATCAGTTATATCAAGGAAATCAAAGGAAAATTCCTTGCGATGTCCAATCACAGGGACATCATCCTTGATCCGGCCATCACCCAACAGGTGCTTTTCAGGAACGGCATCCCGATGACGGAGATCTGTGTCGGTGACAACCTCATCAAGCAGAGCAAGACCGTTGAATATCTGCTCCGTTCCAACAGGATGATCCGGGTGATCCGCGGGATTTCGGCAAGGGAACTCTATCTGTCCTCGCAGATTCTGTCTAAATACATCCGTCAAACCATCACTTCCGGTAAATCTTCTATCTGGTTGGCACAGAGGCAGGGCCGCACAAAAGACGGAATCGACACTACGGAGCAGGGCCTGCTGAAGATGTTGGATATGAGCGGCACGAAATCGTTCAAAGAGAATTTTTCCGAGCTGAACATCGTTCCTCTCAGCATCTCTTATGAATATGAGCCATGCGATGTCCGCAAGGCTCGTGAGATCTTGATTTCCAGGACTCAGAAATATGTCAAGACGCGCACCGAGGATATGCACAGTATTGTTATGGGTATCCGCCAGCAGAAGGGTGACGTGCATCTCAACTTCGGTCTGCCGATAACTCCTGACGAGATCGAGTTGGCTTCGCATTGCGACAAGAATGACCGTTATCAGGCCATCAGACACGCTGTTGACAAGAGGATCATCGCCGGCTATCAGCTTTGGAAGACTAACTACATCGCTTATGACCTTGTAAATCATAGTTATAAGTATGCGGAGCTTTATACTCCGGAGGATGTTGAGAAGTTTACGGAATATACTGAGCATCGGTTGGATAAGGTCGAGCGTCGTCTCAACCGTGCCGAACTTCGTGACATCTTCCTTCGCATCTATTCCAATCCGGTTGAGTCTAAGGAGCGTCTTGTTTCTGGTGAGCCGCTTCGCCAGGAATAACTTCGCCGCTGGGCCGCCTGTTGTTCGACAGTAGCTCAACCATCGGTGTGCTCATTGGTCGCTGAGCCTGTCGAAGCGACTCTGTTGCAAAAATTAGCGCATTAATCCCTTCAAGATAGGGCGTTCAAAAATAGAAAATTCCCAAATTTTGCACGTTACCAAAATTTGGGAATTTTTATTTTCTGAATGCGGTGCGTTTGGTGTTCAATATGTGATTTCTTTGATATTTGATTGTTTTGTAGCACTAAAAACAAAATAGTTATTTATGTAAACATTTTTGTTATGTGTCTCATTCCTGTTTTGATAAAGCCTTTAAAGCAGCAGAAAAACTGAATTTCAAATTTTGGTAACGTGCAAAATTTGAAATTCAGTTTTTTGCTGCCTCCATCGAGGCGAAATATCTCACGAATTAAAACCGGGACGCTCAACGTGCTGAAAGAAATGTAACTGCCTCCATCGAGGCGAAATATCTCACGAATTAAAACAGCCGATCCACACTGGCGATGACCTCCTCTGCGGAAAGCTCTGTGCTGAGGATCAGATCCGGCTTCTTCAGCTCAAAGCCTTTGCTTGTGGCGTTAAGCATTCCGGCACCTGTGATATTCAGCATAACGGTCTCGTCTTTTTTGACTGTACCCTCGTCAAGAGCTTTCTTCAAAGCTGCCACAGCGGAAGCGGCGGCCGGGAATATGTCGTAGCCCTCTTTGTTGAAGAACTGGAGCATCCAATAGACAATGTCATCGTTGGTGACCTTGAAGAAGTCGCCGTTGGACTCCTTGAGTGTGTCAAACAGGCCTCCGGCAAGGCTGTACGGCGGCTTTCTGTTGGAAAGAACCTTCGCGAGGATCACCTCGGCGCTCTTTCTGGACTCTTCCGGAGTGATCGGCACAAGGTCTCTTGATCCGGCTTTCCAGGAATCGTACATAAGGGTGAAAGGAGCGTTCTGAGCGCAGTAAACCCTCATCTTGTTCTCGCCGAAACGACCGTCCTTGGCAAGCCTGCATGCGTTTTCCCAAGCGGCGATCGCGCCGGTTCCGCTGCCGACTGCCTGAAAATATGCGTCAGGAATACGTCCGATGGTCTCTACGGCACTTAGCAGGGTAGTTCCCATTCCGTCCCTTCTGGCAATGTTCTTCGCACCGCCTTCGGCCAGATAACGGGAATCCTTGCAAAGCTTTTCTCCAAGGGCGATGGCATCGTAGTAGTCTGTGCCGTTTGGTGTCGCTATTACCTTCACACAGGATTTCAGCTTCTTCAGGAACCACAGGTCGCTGATGTTGTCGTTAGGAATGCAGATCACGATCGGAATGTCGTTGTCGGAGCAGACACGAGCGAAAGCCCTGGCCGTGTTGCCGGCGGACTGCACCACAAGGATGTGCTTGTCGTTTTTCGGCAGCCTTGCGCAGACAGAGAACGCCTCGGTCTCCTTGAAAGAGCAGGTCTCCATCTTGGCACCACGCTTTGGAACGTAGCCGGACAGGGTAATGTACAGGTTCTCCATCCCGAGAAGCTCGGCGAGTCCCTTGCTCTTGTAGGTAACAGGAGCGTGTGAATTTTTCAGCGTTCTGTTGATCGGAAGCCATTCGGCGTATCTGTAAAGCCCTTTGAGGTCGTCACGTGGAGTAAACTTCTCATTCTCATACACGGCCCTTACCAGTGATGGCGCGGAAGCCTCCGGATCAGCCAATGTCCAACCGGTATCCTGGAATATTCTCCCGGAACCGACGTTCACAAGCTGGTAATTTGTTGGTTTGAATTTCATCGTTATTGTGTGTTAATATATTCATTACAGATTTATCAGCAGCCATGTCATATACCCGGCGAAGCAAGCGAGCAGTATGCTCCCTTCGACTCTGTCCAGCTTCCGGCCTTTGCGTGTGAACGCGCTTACCCAGATCAGCAAGGCCCCGAGCAGCAATATTCCGAGATCGACGAATGTCATTCCTGAGAATGACAGACCTGATGGGAAACCAGGCTGTGGCTTGTAGGCGACAGCGGAAACGCCAAGGATCATAAGGATGTTGCCGATGTTCGAGCCAAGAATATTCCCGAGCGCCAATTGTCCTTTTTTCTTTGCCGCCGCTACCACACAGGTGACGAGTTCCGGCATCGAAGTACCGCCCGCGAGGATGGTTACCGCGATGAACTTGTCGCTGATGTTCAGCATCCTGGCTATATTTGTAGCGCTGTCCACGAACTTGTCGCCTCCGAAAATCAAAGCCGCCAATCCTCCCAGGACCATCAGGATAGCCACCCATAATTTTCCGCTTTCAGGCTCCGCTGAATCCTTGGTCTCTTCAGCCTTCCCGGACTTGAAGGACCAGTACATATAAGCGGCGAAAAGTATAAGGAAAATAACGCCGTCCAATCTTGACAACGTGTTGTCGTTGCCTATCCCAAACAGCGTGAAGTGCATTCCGAATATGATCAGGAGAACTGTGGTGATGATGTTGAGCGGGATATCGGTCTTGACATTGTCACGTGTCATTGAGATCGGCCTTATAAGCGCGGTGAAGCCGAGTATGAAAAGTGTGTTGAATATGTTAGAACCTACTATGTTACCTACCGCAATGTCGGCGTTGCCTTTCAAGGCTCCTGTCAGGCTGACTACAAGTTCCGGTGTCGATGTCCCGATGCCGACTATAGTCAAACCTATCACGAATTCACTCAACCCGGCTTTCCTTGCGATGGTTGATGAGCCGTCCACAAGCCAGTCGGCGCCAAGCACGACCAGTGCAAGCCCGGCGAGCAGAATAAGGATCTCAGTTACCATTATTTTTTATATTAACGTGACACAAATTTAGTGAAAAAATAGTAAACTGTATTACTTTTTTGTGTAGTACTTTGGCCAGCAGGCTTCAAGATAGGCTTTCAGCCTGTCTTCCTGAGGGTTAGGCGCCGGCTCGTAGAATACTGTGCCTTCAAGGCCTGTCGGCATAAATTCCAGATCCGCGAAATGACCGGGATAGTCATGGGCATATTTATAACCGTCCGCATATCCAAGTTCCTCCATAAGTTTGGTCGGTGCGTTTCGCAGGTATAGCGGCACGGGTGCCGCCTTGTCTTTGTTTGCGGTTTCAATAGCTTTGTTTATCGCAAGATACGCAGCGTTACTTTTAGGAGAACTTGCAAGGTAGATTGTGGTTTCGGAAAGCGGGATTCTGGCTTCCGGCATACCGATCTGATGGACAATCTGGAAGCACGAGTTCGCAAGCAGCATCGCGTTCGGGTTGGCAAGTCCGACATCCTCGGCGGCCGAGATGCAGAGTCTTCTTGCGATAAACAACGGATCCTCTCCGCCGTTCAGCATCCTTGCCAGATAATAGACAGCGGCGTTCGGGTCAGAGCCTCTGATTGATTTGATGAACGCCGAGATGATGTCGTAGTGCATCTCGCCATCCTTGTCGTAAATCGCCAGATTCTCCTGAATGCAACCGGTAACAGTCTCGTTGTCAATGACTATGTGTGATTCCTTGCCGGCGAAGGAGTCTATGACGATCTCAAGGACGTTAAGCAGTTTCCTGCCGTCGCCTCCACTGTAACGGAACAGAGCCTCGGTTTCCTTGATTTCAATATTCTTTTCCTTCAGCAGCACGTCATTTTTCAAGGCTCTGTCCAAAAGCATCTGAAGGTCGTTGACTTCCAATGATTTCAGGACAAAAACCTGACATCTGGACAGAAGCGGGGTGATCACTTCGAATGACGGGTTCTCGGTCGTGGCTCCTATCAGGACAATCGTGCCGTTCTCGACCGCGCCAAGCAAGGCATCCTGCTGGGCCTTGTTGAAGCGATGTATCTCGTCTATGAACAGGATAGGCGCCGCTCCGTTGGAAAACACGGATGCTCCTCTTGCCTTGTCGATGACATCACGGACATCCTTCACTCCTGCGCTGACCGCCGAGAGGGTGTAGAAGTCCCTTGACAAAGTCTGGGCGATTATCCCGGCCAAAGTGGTTTTCCCGACACCCGGAGGCCCCCATAGGATGAAAGAGGACAGATTCCCGTTCTCGATCATCTTTCTAAGGATGCATCCTTCACCCACAAGATGCCTCTGTCCGACATATTCAGACAGATTTTTTGGTCTCATCCGCTCTGGAAGAGGGGGAAGCATAGCGCTTTGTCCCGTTCTTTGATAAATATCCGACATAATTAGTTAAATATCGTTCAATTAATATGAAAAACAATAATGTTTAATTGGGTAACATTTGTGTTAATGCGGATTGGCCGCTATTTTTCAGCCTAACCGAACGCAAATTTAAGAAAAAGCGGAATAAGTTTCGTAAATTTGTCTATTACTTGCCAAATGCCACATATAGGCGCAATGGCAGAACATATTTTTGATAAGATGAGACTATCTGAAAGAATCCGTTTTGTTGGCGTGAACGACCGCCAGACCAAACTCTTCGAGCGGCAGTGGCCGCTTCCTTTTGGCGTCAGCTATAATTCCTATCTGGTTGAGGATGAGAAAATTGCCTTGATCGACACAGCTGCTGTGGCGTTTAGGGACGAGTTTCTTGCCAACATCAAGGCCGAGATAGGGGACAGGAAGATTGACTATCTTGTAGTAAATCATATGGAGCCGGACCACAGCGCACTCCAAAGCGTGATTAGGGATGAATATCCTGATTGTACGATAGTTACAAACGCCAAAGCTGTGCCGATGATCGAAGGTTACCAAGGTCTGACCGACAATATCAAGGTGGTAAAGGAAGGGGAGACCCTTCCGCTCGGGAGCGTAAGCCTTCAGTTCTTTATGGTTCCGATGGTTCACTGGCCGGAGACGATGGTGACGTGGTGCCCTGAGGAGAAAACCCTGTTCTCCGGTGACGCCTTCGGCACGTTCAGAACCTTCCCGGAAGGCGTAATAGACTCGCAGTCAAACATATTCAATGAATATAAAGACGAGATGACAAGGTATTACTCGAACATCGTCGGGAAATATGCCGCCCCGGTTCAGGCCGCACTCAAAAAGCTTTCCGGTTTGGAGATATGCCGGATTTGCAGCACTCACGGCCCGGTTTGGGAGAATCATATTCCTGAAATCGTCTCACTGTACGACAAGTTCAGCCGTTATGAACCTTTGGAGCACGGTGTCTGCCTGGCTTACGGCTCGATGTACGGCAACACCGAGAAGGCTGCTCTGGCGTTGGCTGAATCCTTGAAGAACCATAGCATTCCGTTCACGCTCCACAATCTGAATGAGGAAAGTTATTCGTTCGCTTTGCGTGACGTGTTCAAGTATGACACTGTGATTCTTGGCTCACCGACCTATAACAACGGAATATTGCCGCCGGTCCGTCAGTTGATGGAGGCAATCTGTGACAGATTGGTCAAGAACAGACGATTCTTTGCCTTCGGATCGTTCACTTGGGCAGCCGCCAGTGTTCGATTGCTGAACGAGATGGCAACCACGGCCGGATTTGAGATTCTCGGTGACGGAATTACCTTCAGACAAGGATTCTCACCAGCCAAATTCGATTCTGAATCAATAGTTTCCCTTGTGTAACGGTACTCGCCTATTCTGTTATACAATTCGGATTATGTTAAGTTGAACGTATTGTAAACACTACCCTATATGATTTTGCAACTACTGACGCTTCTTGGTGCTTTGGCGCTCTTCGTCTTCGGACTAGAGATGCTCAGCACAGGAATTCAGAAATCCTGCGGCGATAGGCTCAGGCGTTTCGAGAAATGGATGACCTCAGGCACGCCGTTCAAGCAGATCCTTTCCGGCGCCGGAATCACCGCTGTCGTCCAGTCGTCAAGCGCCACGACAATATTGGTGGCCAGCCTTGTGAGCGTCGCTACCCTATCGCTTAAACAAGGCATCTGCGTTATAATGGGCGCCAACATCGGTACGACCATAACCGCTTGGATCATAGCGGCTACCGGGTTCTGGCTTGATGTGACGGTTCTGGCGTTTGTGCTGCTTGGAGCCGGTTTCGTGATGACACTTATGAAGAAATCACTGGTCAAGAACATCGGTCAGGCAGTTTTGGGATTGTCACTGGTTTTCGTTGGACTGATTTACATAAAGTCCTCAATACCAGCTATTGACACTGTTCCTCAGATCGCCGGGTCAATCGCCGGACTGGCTTCGCACGGAATCGGTTCCGTGTTGATATTTATGCTTATCGGCGTTGTCGTCACTTTCATCCTCCAGTCATCCAGCGTCACGGTTGTCCTTACGATGGTGCTTGCCTACCTTGGTTGGCTGCCGTTCCCGATGGCCGCCGCTATGGTTCTCGGAGAGAACATCGGAACCACTATCGGAGCCAATATCGCCGCCAGCGGAGCTGGTGTCCAGGCGCGGAGGGCCGCGCTCGCCCACACCGTGTTCAATGTGGCCGGCGCTGTCTTTGTGCTGATATTCTTTAATATATTCATAAAGATCAATCTTGGACTGGTTTCTTTGTTTGGTCTTGATTCTCAGATGACCGCGGTATTCGGCATCGCTTGTGTCCACACCCTGTTCAACACCATTTCGACATTGGTTCTGGTCTGGTTCCGCAAGCCGTTCGCTGATTTGCTGACGAAGTGGATCAAGGAGCCGGCGCCTGAGAAAGGGGACTTCCATCTGAAGTTCATCGGCAGCGGCAGACTTTTCGGAACTCCTTCAATCTCAATCGAACAGGCGTACAAGGAGGCTGTGAACTTCGCAGTGACTGCCCAGGATGGCTTCCAGTATGTAAAACTGGCTGTGAATGAAAAGGATCCGGACAAGTTTGAGGAATATCGGCAGAAACTGGTCAAGTGCGAGGAGGTGACGGACAGGTTTGAATATGAGATTGCAGCGTTCCTGAACAGCCTCACGGCAGAGTCCATGAACGATCACGAGGCACGAGAGGTCAAGGTCATCTATCGTGTGATCAGCGAGTTGGAAAGCCTGGGGGACAGTTGTGAGAACATCAGCCGTCTGCTTTCCCGCCTGCGTGTCCACAAGCTTGATTTCGATGATGAGACTATAAGCAAGGTCAACCTGCTGATCGGCAAGGTCAATCAGGCTTTCGCTGTGATGGTCTCGAATATGAGACTTGCTGTGGATGGTGAGCTTAAGGACATCAGCAATGCCTACAATGCCGAGGACAAGATCAACGAGACGAGGGACACTCTTCGTGACGAAGGCATTCTCCAGATTGAGAAAGGAGCGGACAAGTTCCTCTCCATCAACTATTACCTTGATATGTTGGCGGAGCTTGAGGCTATGGGGGACTTTATGATCAACATCTCCCAGTCCTTGTTCCACGAGTTTGACAATTAATATAACGCCGGTTGCGGCTGAGTGGGAATATTTATGGGAAGAAAAAGAGTAGATCTCCTGTTGGAGAACATTACGATCGAGGCCTGTGCAGCTGAAGGCAAGGCACTTACGCATTGGAACGGTGTCGTTGTGTTTGTGCCGTTCGCTGTTCCGGGTGATGTGGTTGACATCCGTGTCACCAAAAAGAGCAAGAATTATTACGAAGGTTTTGTCGAGAGGATCGTGACTCCGTCAAAGGATCGTCTGGAGCCGTTCTGTCAGCATTTCGGGGTTTGCGGTGGCTGTAAATGGCAGCCTCTCCCCTATCCGATGCAGCTTGAGGCCAAGCGTCAGCAGGTTTATGACCAGTTGGTACGTATCGGTCATCTTAATGTGCCGGAGATCCGCCCGACAATCCCGTCAGACAAGATCCAGTACTATCGTAACAAGCTGGAATTCACTTTCTCATCGAAAAGATGGCTGCTGAAGGACGAGGACATTGAGAGCGTTCCGGAGAACGACCGTATGGGACTTGGATTCCACGTAGGTAAGTTCTTCGACAAGGTGCTGGACATCAAACACTGCTACCTTCAGAAGGATCCGTCCAATGACATCAGGCTTTTCATCAAGAAGTATGCTGTCGAAAACGGTCTGGATTTCTTTGACATCCGTCAGAACGTGGGCTATGTCAGGAATATGTTCATCCGCACGACCGACACGGGCGACCTGATGGTGATAATGTGCTTCTTCTACGAGAACCGTGAGGAAAGGGAGAAAATGCTGGATGCCATTACTGAAGCGTTTCCTCAGATCACATCGCTTTACTATATTATCAACAATAAGTTGAATGACTCGATCGGTGATCAGGAGTGCATTCTCTACAAGGGTGAGCCGACAATCCGTGAGACAATGGAAAGCTTGACTTTCCGCATAGGTCCTAAGTCGTTCTACCAGACCAACTCCGAGCAGGCCTACAAGCTTTACTCGGTCGCGAGGGATTTTGCTGAGTTGACCGGCAACGAGATCGTCTATGACCTCTACACAGGGACCGGCACGATCGCGCAGTTCGTCTCCGGCAAGGCCGCTAGAGTTATCGGCATTGAATATGTTCCTGAGGCGATTGAGGATGCGAAGGTGAACGCGGCCGGTAACGGCATCACTAATTGTGAGTTCTTCGCCGGTGATATGAAGGATGTCCTGAGACGTGATTTCATCAATGAGCACGGTCAGCCTGATGTGATAATTCTCGATCCTCCTCGTGCCGGCATCCATCCGGATGTCGCCAAGGTCATCCTTGAGGCCTCCCCTGCCCGTATGGTCTATGTAAGCTGCAACCCGGCCTCCCAGGCCCGTGACCTGGCCCTTTTCGCCGATAAGTACGATATCACCGCCGTCCAGCCAGTCGATATGTTCCCCCACACCCAGCACGTCGAGAACGTCTGCGCACTGAGGTTACGATAGGTGTTGTCATTTGAAGACTATAATCACATAGATCCTTCATAATGAGCGGAGACCTCCAATTCCCGAATTTTGGTAACGTGCAAAATTCGGGAATTGCGAGTGTCTTGCTCATCAAAACAGGGATGTTTATGCTCTAGAACGGATACCCGACACCGAAGTGGAGGGTGTAGCCGTCTTTCTTTAGCCATTGGGACGGGGAGCGCCAGCGGGCGGTGTCGAGGGATGGGTCATAGACTTTCATACCCATATCGAGACGGAGAATCAGGAAGTTAAGGTCCACACGGAGGCCTATGCCCCAGTCGGCGGCAAGGCTGGCGGCGAGGTTCTTGAGGTCGAAATGGGTGTGGGAGCCATCGTCTCCGTCGGTCTCTTTCAGGGTCCAGATGTTGCCGACATCCGTGAAGACGGCACCGCACAGCTTCCAGAACATCGGGAAACGGTACTCCAGATTGGCTTCCAACTTCACGTCACCGGTCTGGCTTGGGATCACGAACGTCGTGTCAGCCTTTGAGTTGCCCGGGCCAAGGGAACGGGCCTGCCAGCCACGCATACTGTTCGCGCCGCCGCTGTAGAACTGTTTCTCGAACGGAATTGTGGATGAGTTGCCGTAGGCGTAGCCGACACCTCCGAGAAGGCGTATCGCCAAGGCTTGCCCTCCATTCTTGCCGAACACAAACGTCTTGCCCAACGTCAGTTCCGTGCGGATGTACTGGGAATATGGAGTGTTCCAGATAAGCCTGGAGCCATATTCATCACTTTTCATCGCTTTGTTGAACAGGCTCAGGACATTGCCGGATGCATCGAGTTGCAGACGGGCATATTCATAGGTCTCCTTCGGAACCAAGGCTGTGCTGGTCGTGTAGTAGGCCACGAGACCGGAGCCGACATCGAAGTGGTTCTGGTAGGCGTCCCTCATAAACGGGTTGCCGGAAAGAGTCGTGTAGAAGTTCGGGTCGAGATTCGTCAGCCTGACGATCTTGGCCTGTATCGGGTAGAACTGATAGAAGAACTTTCCGTTACGCAGAGATCCAGAATAACCGTAAGATGTCGAGATCATATTCCTCGTATATTCAGGACGGTTCTGGTAGTTATATGAAGCGTTGATTTCGGTGCGTGGCACGGATGGTCCCTTGAATATGGAATTCGGCAGACCGAGGAACTCCGGGAAGCTCAGACCGGCGGAGACACCGAACTCGTTGGACTTGACGCTCCTGTCATCGTACTTGAACTGGAAATTGCCGAGGAATCCAAGATTCAGCCACTGGGCACCGTGGAATATGTTCTTATGGTAATAATTCAGCTGCGGCGATATGCCGATCAGACCGGTCGAGTTTGTGGAGCCTTCCATATTGACCTTGAAGCCCTGCATCCTTGATCTGGTGAGGTTGATGTCGCAGTCCACTATTCCAGAGTCACGGGGATTAAGTGAGACATTGACCCCGCTGAACATCCTCAATGCGGAAAGCCTGGAATATGTCGTGTTCACCTCATTCTCATCGTACTGGTCTCCGGGATGGAGAGTGCACATATTCCTAAGCACCTTGTCATTGAATCTCAGGTCTTTGTCGTAGGAGATGGAGACTTCGCCCAAGGTATACTTCCGGTGCGGACGGGCATATTCAGGAGTCTGGTTTCTGGTATATTCCTTGACCATCATCTGAAGGCCGGCCGTGTCCGGGGAGTTGAGAGTATCCGCCTCGAACGAGAAGTAGTTCTTAGTGAAGCCGAAGTAGCCCTTGCGTCTCATAGCGGAGGCGCAGCGCTCCGTCTCCTTTTCCAAAGCGTCCTCGGAGAGGTAGTCGCCAGACCGCACTGTGGTCGCGGAAGTGTCGGCAAGGAAATCCTCCTTGAACTCTCCGTCCGGCACCGAATAGGTTATCTCCCCTATCCTGAACCGTTTGCCAAGAGTGATTGAATATGTCACATTAACTTTCCGGCCTTTTACCTCGATGTCGCTCCGCACGTCCGAACCGTAGTAGCCAAGATATTCAAGATGCCTGTTGATGTTCTCGATCGAGGCTTCGACCTGAGACGGCTGATAGACCACAGGCGCGGTCCCGATACTTCGGATGAGGCGGTTGATGGCCTTGTCGGGATTCCTGCCGGACCAGTTGTAGAGGTTCAGGAACGGATTCCAGCCGAAGATTATGTACGAGTTCGGCTTCTGTTTGATGTAGGACTCGACTTTCTTTGTGTTGAACTTGCTGTCGCCTATGACTTCCACCTTGTTGGATGCCAGGCGGTACTGTCCTTCCTCAAGAACACGTGTAGTGCTGCACGATAAACTCAGCGCGGCGGCGGTGGCCAGGGTGGCCATCAAAGAAAAAAACGAGGATTTTGCCATCATATTCTACAAAAATAGCAACCCTTTCTGATTTTTCTTCAAATTTGGGTCAAAATATTAATTTTCGTACCTATATTTGCACGCCGAAGCCGGATGAGGCATCATCGGCGGATCATTACTTATGTCGAACATTATAGGTTTACAGTTTTTTTAGGATGAAGAACAAGTACATCGATCTTGTGGATCAGACTTTCGATTTTCCGCAGGACGAATTCAGAGTGGAGGACGGCAATCTTTTCGTCAATGACATCGATATGATGGGAATCATCAAGGAATATGGCACGCCGTTGAAACTCACCTATCTCCCGAAGATCACATCTCAGATCCAGAGGGCCAAGAGAATGTTCCGCAACGCAATGTCAAAGGTCAGCTACGAGGGCGACCATCACTATTGCTACTGCACAAAGAGTTCCCAGTTCAAGTTTGTCATAGAGCAGGCTCTCAAGAGCGATGTCCATCTGGAGACATCCTCCGCCTACGATCTGGATCTTATCCGCAAACTGGAGGCAGACAAGCTCGTGGACAAGAACCTGATAATCATCTGCAACGGCTTCAAGAGGCCGCAGTACATCCAGAACATCGCCACGATGCTCAACGAGGGGTGGCACAACATCATCCCTGTGCTGGACAACAAGAACGAGCTTGAGGACCTTGACGACCTGATCGAGGTCCCTACGCAGCTCGGAATCCGCATCGCATCCGAGGAGGAGCCTTCATTCGATTTCTACACTTCCCGTCTGGGAATCAGATACTCGGACATCATTCCGTTCTACCGCAACGGCATCAGCAAGAACCCTAAGTTCAAGCTGAAGATGCTCCACTTCTTCATCAACACCGGCATCAGGGACACCTCCTACTACTGGAACGAACTTGCGCGCTGCCTGAACCTCTACTGCGACCTCAAGCAGATATGTCCGGACCTTGATTCTTTGAATATCGGAGGAGGTCTTCCTATTAAGACTTCATTGGCAGTCGATTATGATTACAAATATATGATCGAGGAGATCGTGTACCAGATCAAGTCCGTGTGCGACTCCCACGGTGTGCAGGTTCCGGACATCTACACGGAGTTCGGCAACTTCACCGTCGGCGAGAGCGGCGCGACAATATTCAAGGTGCTGGATGTCAAGCAGCAGAATGACCGCGAGTGCTGGTATATGATCGACAACTCGTTTATGACGAGTCTCCCTGACACCTGGGGACTGCACCAAAGGTTCATCCTCTTCCCTATCAACAAATGGAATGAGGAATATCATAGGGTGTTCATCGGCGGGCTTACCTGTGACAGCAAGGACTTCTACAACTCCGAGGCGCACTCCAACGCGATTTTCCTCCCTGTGATGAAGAACAGAAGGGATCCGCTCTACATCGGGTTCTTCCACACGGGAGCCTATCAGGAGGCGATTTCCGGTTACGGTGGAGTCAAGCATTGTCTCCAGCCTTCACCTAAGCACATCCTGATCGACAAGGACAAGGACGGCAAGATCACGACAAGGGTCTTCGCTCCGGAGCAGAGCTCTGACTCGATGCTTAAGATACTCGGATTCTAGGCTATGCCATCACCTGTATCCCACAATGAGATAAAGTTCGTCAAGTCTCTTGAACAGAAAAAGTTCAGGGACGAGAACGGACTTTTTATCGTTGAAGGGGAGAAGATGGTGGCCGAGGCTTTGGCGTCTTCTTTCGAGGTCGAGAAGGTCTATCGGGCTGACGAAACCGGCAGTGCGGCCATGGCACGGCTTAGTCTCCTGTCCTCCCCTTCTCCGGCTTTGGCCATTGTCCGAAAACCGGCCGACATTGAAATCGGGAATATTCATAGCGTGCCGTCCAAGGGTTTGTTTCTGGCTCTGGATGGAATCAGGGATCCCGGCAATCTGGGCACGATCATCCGCACGGCCGACTGGTTCGGGATAGATGCGGTCTATGCCTCCAAGGACACTGTTGACATATTCAATCCAAAGGTGGTGCAGTCAACGATGGGAGCCATATTCAGGGTCAAGTTCCATTATTGCGACATTTGCGGCTATTGCGGTGCTGTCGCTGCCGCCGGTGGCAATGTGTACGGTACTTTTCTGGATGGCGAGGATATGTACGCCAAAGAGTTGGCTACAGGAATGGTCTCCCCTTCCGTCATCGTGATCGGCAACGAGGCCAAAGGGATTTCCGCCGAGGTCGGCAAATTTGTGACTGACAGGCTTTTCATACCATCCTGGCCTCGTGACGAGAGAGGATCGGAGTCTCTCAACGCCGCTGTAGCCACCGCAATCACCATTGCTGAGTTCCGCCGCAGGGTGTGAAAAGTGGCTCCTGAGGCAAATCTTGTCCATATATTCCAAGAATATTCAGCGGATTTTTCGTAATTTGCGGTTCGTTAGCAAAAACGGAAGCAAATGAACGAAGAATCCTTGATGCGGTCCAGAATCCGGAAGATTCTGATGATCTGCAGCAACTACGACGCTTTCGCCCTTGAGGAGGACGGACGCATTGAGAATCAGGTCAAGAACGAGTATCGTGAGCTTAACCTGAGCAATCCTCCTAAATTCATCTGGGCAAACTCATCGGCACAGGCCAGGGATATTATCGGTTCCGAAGAGGATATCGATATGATCATCTGTATGTACAACGAGCAGGACAAGGAGATATTCCCGTTCGCTTCGCGGTTGAAGGATGAGGGGCGAGGGATCCCGTTCATTCTTTTGATCCACTACTCCAAGGCGGTAAGACAGAGGGTGTTGGAGTCTCCGCATCCTGGTGTGGACTTTGTGTTCAGCTGGCACGGGAACGCTGATCTGATTCTGGCCATTGTCAAGTTGCTGGAGGATGCGGCCAACGCGGAGAACGATGTGTTCGAGGTCGGTGTCAAAGGCATCCTTCTGGTCGAGGACTCGATCCGTTACTATTCGAACTATCTTCCTGAGCTATACAAGATTGTGCTCACGCAAAGTCGGGAGTTTTTGACTGAATCCTTGAACGATGACCAGAAGAAATACCGAAAAAGATCCAGGCCGAAGATATTCCTGGCCACTTGCCTTGAGGAGGCTATCGCTTATTTTGAGAAGTACAGGAGGAATCTTCTGGGTGTCATTTCTGATGTCGGAATGGTCTTCCATAAGGGGGATGACCCTAAGACTGAGAAACTTGACGCTGGAATCGACCTTGTGAGAATCATCCGTGAATATGATCCTTTGATGCCGGTCCTGCTGCAATCCTCACAGGGAAGCCTTGCGAAAACGGCAGCTGGGCTCGGGGTGGGATTCCTGAAGAAATATTCCAGCACACTGTTCCTGCAACTTGGAGATTATATGAAGGAGGAGTTCGGGTTCGGTGACTTTGTGTTCAGGGATTCGAACGGAGTTGAATGCGGGAGGGCCGCCAGCCTTTCCCAGCTGGAGAAGATCATTTACGATATTCCGGATGCCGTGCTGATGAGCAACACTTCTAGGAATATGTTCTCGAAGTGGCTGTATGCAAGAGGGTTGTTCAATCTTGCGGAGACATTCAGGGCCGAGCATCACACAGATGCCGGAGAGTTCAGAGAGTTCCTTCTGGACAACATACAACGTTACCACAGGAGCATCGGGCAGGGAATCATCACGGAATTCCATAAGGATTCCTATCAGGATTATTACTGGTTCTCCCGCGTCGGCGAAGGCTCACTTGGAGGCAAGGCAAGAGGCTTGGCTTTTCTCAATCATCTTGTCCAGAAATATTCATTGTCAGAGAAACATGATGACTTGCGAGTGTCAATCCCTCGTACCATCGTGCTGACGACGGATTGGTTCGACAAATTCATCGTTGAGAATGGCCTGCAATATGTGATTGACTCGGAACTGTCTGATGATGAGATTCTTTCTGAATTTGTGGCATCCACGCTTCCGGAAGAGTTGACTCAGAACCTCAAGGCTTTTCTGGCCACGGTTGACAGTCCTCTGGCGGTGCGTTCAAGTTCCAAGTTGGAAGACAGCAACTATCAGCCTTTCGCAGGAGTGTACGCAACTTATATGTGCCCTCCGGTGGAAAACAAGGACAGGATGCTGCGTGAACTCGGCAAGGCAATCAAGAGCGTCTATGCCTCGACATTCTTCAAGGGCAGCCGTAACTACATCCAGGCCAGCGGAAACCTGCTTGGAGAGGAGAAGATGGCTGTGATCGTGCAGACAATCTGTGGAACGGTCCACGGGCACGATTTCTATCCGATGATGTCCGGTGTGGGACGTTCGCTGAACTCCTACCCTATAGGATCCGAAAAAGCCACCGACGGTGTCCTGAACGTTGCTTTCGGTCTGGGAAAGACCGTTGTGGACGGCGGCCGCACCTTGCGTGTTGACCCTCTGCACCCCAAGAAGATTCTCCAGTTGTCCAATCCTAAACTGGCGCAACGGGACACGCAGAACGAAATGTTCGTGCTCGATCTGCGACCTTCGGCCTTTAAGATTTCAAAAAACGACGGAGTTAATCTCAGGAGGATCCCGGTGGCGGACGCGCTTACTGAATATGACCGTCCGGAACTGGTGGCGTCCACCTATAACGCATTGGATGACAGGATGGTGCCTGGCATAGGAATCAGAGGAGCAAGGGTGGTTTCCTTCGATGGAATATTCCAATACGACCGTTTTCCTCTGGCAAAGGCTCTCTCGGAGATTATGTCAATATGCCGGGATGAGCTGATGAGCGAGGTCGAGATCGAGTTCGCTGTGGATCCGGTCAAGTCTTCGGCGGGAAAAGTAGCTGACCTTAAGCTGCTTCAGGTCCGTCCAGTCTCCAGCGGAATCGGTTCGCAGACTTCCACGATAGAGGATGCCGAGGCGATTGTGTCCAATAAATTGATACGCAGTGACAACGCTTTGGGCAACGGGTATTTCACGGAGTCGTCCCACATTGTGGTAATACGTCCGGAATCGTTCGACAAGATGCAGACCGCGTTGATGGCGGAGGAGATTTCGGAGATCAACGCCCGGTTCGCCGCCAAGGGAGAGACATATTTCCTGGTAGGTCCCGGACGTTGGGGATCGTCGATTCCAACCCTTGGAGTGCCAGTGGCCTGGACAGATATCTCGGCCGCGAGGATGGTTGTTGAATATGGCATTGATGGATTCCGGATAGACCCAAGTCAAGGCACGCATTTCTTCCAGAACATCACCTCTCTCGGAGTAGGCTACCTTTCGGTCGATCAATATGCTGGCTCGGGAATGATTGATTTTGACGCGCTTGCGAGACTGGATTGTGAATATAACGGCAAGTTCGCCAAGGTAATGAAGGTTGACGGACTCACTGGATTCATTGACAGAAACAAAGGCAAGGCTTTGATCGGATTTTAGTTATGGGTAAAATGATCATCTATCAAGTTCTCCCGAGGCTGTGGGGAAAGGGAAAGTTCTCGGAGTTCGATTCCGAGACGATGTCGTACTTCAAATCGCTGGGAGTCAGCCACGTTTGGTACACAGGTGTGATCCGGCACGCCACAACGGTCTCGGCAGAAGGGTGCCCGGCATCCGACAGCCAGATTGTCAAAGGTGCGGCCGGTTCGCCTTATGCGATTACTGACTACTATGATGTGAACCCATATCTTGCTGACAATCCGACTGAAAGAATGACTGAATTCGAGGCTTTGTTGAAGCGAAGTCACGATGCCGGACTCAAGGTCATCATTGATTTCGTTCCTAACCACGTGTCGCGGGATTACGGCAAGGTCGGTCTGGTTCACCCTGAGATCAAGCCATTGGGTTCCGATGACGATCCGACTGTCCATTGGCGGCCGGATAACGATTTCTATTACTATCCCGGCCAGCCGTTAAGGCTGCCTTTTGACAGGCAGGCATATTACGAGAATCCTGCCAAGGCCTCAGGCAACTGTTTTTCGCCCTCCCCTTCCGTGAATGATTGGTATGAGACCATCCGATTGAATTACTGTGATTTCCACACTGAGACTTGGGACAAGATGTACGAGATTGTGCGCTATTGGTGCGGCAAGGGAGTGGACGGTTTCCGCTGCGATATGGTTGAGATGGTGCCGTGGCAGTTCTTCCAGTGGCTGATCGGGAGGATAAAGACCGAGTTCCCGGATATGATATTCATTGCCGAGGTTTATCAGAAGGGATTGTATTCCAAATACATAAATGAGGTAGGATTCGATTTTCTCTACGACAAGTCTTGTCTTTACGATTCCGTAAGGGCGGTAGTGGAAGGTCACGGAACGACCAAAAGCCTGACCTGGAACTGGCAGTTTTTAGGAGATTTGCAGCCGAGGATGCTGAACTTTCTGGAAAACCACGACGAGCAGCGTTTCGCCTCGGATTTCTTCGGCCGTGACGCCCAAAGGACTTTCGCGGCGTTGGGGGCGGGAATATTCCTGAACACGGCTCCGTATATGGTTTATTTCGGGGAGGAGATCGGCGAGCGCGGAATGGATGCCGAAGGGTTCAGCGGACGGGATGGCAGGACGACCATATTCGACTGGTGGAGGATTTCGTCAATCGGAAGGCTGATTGAATATATTCATACAAATGAGGGACTTACGCCGGAAGAGGCTGAGCTGCTTGAGAAGTGGAGGAGGTTTTTGAATATGGCGGCTTCGGTTCCGGCGGTGGCATCCGGAAAGGCGTTTGACCTTTGCTACTGCAACTATGACTCGCCGGGATTTGATCCGGATCGGCATTTCGCGTTCCTTCGTGGGGATGTCTCCGAGACTTGGTTGTTTGTCTGTTCTTTCGAGGATGGAGGGTCGCTTCGACAGGCTCAGCGACCGGAAGTTATATCCATCCGCATACCAAAGGAAGCAATCGATTATCTTGACATAAAAAACCTCGACCCGGAAACCCGGATCGAGGTCGAAGTGTCATCCGACGACTGTGCGATGGTGAGGATCAACTAACTGAACCTCACATATTCATCGCTTACCAGTTAAGGATCTTCTTGAAGTCATACTCCTCAGGGTTTGCGACGTAAGCCTTGGCGGCCTCGTAGTCAGCCGGAGTGATGTAGTGGCAGATGTGTCCGTAGTAGTTGCGGGCGATTCCACCTTCGATGTCCACGCGGCGAGGAGGAATCTTGCCTTCCTCGTTCTGGAGATCCTTCAGGTAAAGAGGCTGTGCGTTGCCGTTCTCATCGACATAGACCATACATCCGGTCTCACCCTTTGAGAAGAGCTCATAGACTCCGAGAGCGAGTTCGGTGCAGTATGAAAGGTCGTAGGCCACAGGATCCTGGCAACGAACGTCGTAACCGATCTCGACAGGACGGGTCTTAACCTTCATTCCGATCTTCTTGAACTCCTTCTCAAGGATGTCGTTGAAGAGGACAGCCTTGGAGATCTTGCCAAGCTCAGGGTGGCCGTGCTCGTCATAGGTCATATGAACGCCGGTGGCCTTGATGTCCTCTGGCTCAAGATCGTGGAACACACCCTCAGCCACAACGACAGTTCCGTAAGGGATGCCGAGAATCTTTCTCTTGATAATCGCTGAGAGGGTGAGCTTGATGATCTTGTCAACGGTGATCGTGGTGTTGTTGAACATCTCTGGGATGATGGTCATAGGGCAGTGTGTGGCCTCGCCGATTCCGAGGGCAAGGTGACCTGCGCTGCGTCCCATCGCTGAGATGAGAAGCCAGTTGCCTGATGTGCGGGCATCCTCGTAAACGGTGCGGGCGATGTGCGCACCCTCGTCCTTCGCGGAGTTGAATCCGAAGGTCGGTGCGTTGTGAGGCAATGGAAGGTCGTCATCGATCGTCTTAGGGACGTGGATGTTGTGGATCGGATAGTTCTTGGCCTCAAGGAACTTGGCGATCCTGTTGGCTGTGGAGGCTGTGTCGTCACCGCCCACGGTCACGAGAAGCTTCACGTTGTTGTCCTGGAAGAGGGCAAGGTTGAAATTCTGCTCGAAATCCTCGTTGGTCGGCTTGAAACGGCTCATCTGGAGGTAGGAACCACCTCTGTTGAAGTAAGCGTCAGCCTTGAAGAAATCGATGTCTTCGGTGCGGGCCTCCTTACGGAAGAGTCCGGTGTAGCCTTCGTGGAGTCCGATGACCCTGTAACCGTTGGAAAGGAAAGTCTTGGCGACTGAGAACACGACGGTGTTCATTCCCGGTGCCGGGCCGCCGCCGCACAGAATGATGATTGAATCTTTCATATACGAATGATTTAGAAATTTGTATGTTCGTAAAACCGGGCACAAATTTAAGAAACAGTTTTAACTTTTCAAAAAAGTAGTTCAAGGTGAAATTTCGGCCAACTTCTTGATTCTTTTGAACGGAAAGCCGACAATTTTCGTTAAATTTGTATTCTTTACAAAGAACTTTGCTGATATGGATCACGAGCAGGCCAAAATACGTGTCGAGGAACTCCGGAACATCCTCAGGGAGAACAGCAGGCGGTACTATGTAGACAACGCTCCGACGATGAGCGATTTTGAATATGACCACCTGATGCGCGAGCTGGAGGATCTGGAGAAGGAATATCCTGACCTCCTCACTCCTGACTCCCCTACCCAGAAGGTCGGCAGCGACCTTGACCAAAGTATGGGGACGAACGCCGAGCCTGCCGTCCGCAAGGAATTCGCCCAGTACACGCACAAGTACCCGATGCTCTCCCTCGGCAACACGTACAACATCGGTGAGATAGAGGATTTCGTGCGCCGGGCCGAAAAGGATCTCGGAGAGGTGAAGTTCACATATTCCTGCGAGCTGAAGTTCGATGGCACGGCTATCTGCCTGACCTACCGGAACGGGAAACTGTTCAGGGCTTTGACCAGAGGTGACGGTGTGGTCGGGGATGACGTGACGGCCAACGCTCTTAAAATCAGTAATATTCCCGAAAAATTGAAAGGTACCGGCTGGCCGGAGGAGTTTGAGATCAGGGGCGAGGTGCTGATGCCGTACGATTCATTTGACCGACTGAACAAGGAGCGCGAGGACAATGAGGATCCGCCTTTCGCCAATCCGAGGAACGCGGCCTCTGGTTCGTTGAAACTGCTTGACCCGTCCGAGGTCGCGAGGAGAGGGCTGATGTGCACGCTCTATCATATTCCAAGCCAGAGCGTTTCGTTCGCGACGCATAATGACGCGCTGAATGCGGCGGCATCGTGGGGACTGCCGGTTTCCGACAAGAGGAAGATCGTCCACGGAATAGACGAGATTGAGGAATATATCCATTATTGGGACACCGAAAGGAAGTTCCTGCCGTACGCCACGGATGGAATCGTGATTAAAATCAATGAGTTGGCTTACCAAAGTGCGCTTGGCTACACCGCCAAGTCGCCGCGCTGGGCGGTCGCTTTCAAGTTCCAGGCGGAGGAGGCGCACACAAAACTGCTCTCAATCACCTATCAGGTCGGTCGTACTGGAGCCGTGACTCCGGTCGCCAATCTGGCTCCTGTCCAGCTGGCCGGTACGGTTGTTAAGAGGGCAACCCTTAACAATCAGGACTTTATCTCGCAGATGGACATCAGAGTCGGCGACACAGTGACGATCATCAAAGGCGGTGAGATCATTCCTAAGATCATCGATGTAGATCTCTCGCTCAGGCCGTCGGACGCTGTCAGGCCGGTTTTCCCGGAGGTGTGTCCGGACTGCGGGACGGCGTTGGTCAAGGAAGATGACGAGGCCAAGTGGTTCTGTCCGAACATTGACGGCTGCCCTACCCAGATAAAGGGCAAGCTGGTTCACTTCCTCAGCCGCAAGGCGATGAATGTGCTTGCTGGAGACGCGACGATCGAGCAGATGTACAACCTCGGGCTTGTCAGGACCCCTGCGGACTTCTATTCATTGACCAAAGGGCAGTTGCTCTTGCTGGACGGATGGAAGGAACGCTCGGCCGCACGTTTTCTTAGCAGTCTTGAGGCATCAAAGAAAGTGACGTTTGACCACGTGTTGTTCGCCCTTGGCATCCGTTATGTCGGAGAGACCACGGCAAAGGAGATCGCACGTCATTTCGGGAATATAGACGCGATCGCAACCGCCACAAAGGAACAGTTGCTTGAGGTCCAGGATGTCGGCGAGGTGATCGCTGACAGTGTTTTCGAATATTTCCGAGATTCCAGGCATCTTGCTGACATCGAAAGGCTAAAGGCGGCCGGAATCCGGTTCTCAATGGAGGCGAAGACCGCCGCGTCAGACGCCTTGGCCGGAAAGACGATTGTGATTTCAGGAAACTTCAGCGTCTCAAGGGACGAGATGAAGCGGCTGATCGAGGCCAACGGAGGCAAGAACAGCTCTTCCGTAAGCGGAAAGACCTCATACCTTTTAGCAGGAATCAAACCGGGGCCGGAGAAGATGAAAAAGGCCGGAGACCTTGGCGTCAGAATCATCAGCGAGGAAGAGTTCAGGAATATGCTCCCTCAGGCCGCCGGCGGCACCGCCGCAAAGGAGCAGAATGTTGAACCGGACCTGTTCTCAGGAATGTTTTAATTGAATATTAATGCTTAAGGTTTTGATAAATAACATTGTGCGTTGGTCGCGGAGGACGGTGAAGTTCTTCCGTGAGGACATCTGGGACATCGAGGTGACGGAGTTGTCCAAGGCCAAGGCATGGTTTGTCAACCTGAGCAGGATCGTCACAAAGACGTTCAAGGATTTCGCGGACCACGCCATAGGATTCCAGACCGTGGCTCTGAGCTATTTCTGCACTATGGCTTTCGTGCCTTTCATCGCTGTCGCGTTCGCTGTAACCAACGGTTTCGGTCTCGCGGACAAACTGAAGGAGGTTCTCTATTCGGCCAATGTCAATCAAGGAATCATCGACACCGTGCTCAATTCCGCCGACAAAATCCTTTCTTCGGCCACCAACGACATTTTCGGACTTGTCAGCGCCTTGACTTTCGTCTGGCTCGTCATCTGGATGATGATGCGCGTGGAGACCGTCTTCAACAATGTGTGGAGAGTCAGGAAAAGGCCGTTCATAAAGAGTTTCGGATTTGATCTCGTCCTGCTGTTCCTGACCCCGTTCGTGGTGTTGATCCTATATTCAGGAACGATCGTGTACTCGCACGTTCTGGATCTGATTCCAAACTGGATCGGGGTCACCGCTTCGATAAAGTCTTTCCTTGGCTGGGTCATCACGGGTGTCGTGGCCACTTTGATATTCTCCGCTATGTACAAGTATATTCCTGCCGTGGACGTGAAATATTCCAATGCCTTCAAGGCCGCAGTCATAGCTGGCGTGGCGTTCACGGCGCTGCAATATCTTTACCTTGAGACACAGGTGTTTGTGATGCGCCTCAACGCGGTTTACGGAACAATCGCCGCCATTCCCCTCTTTATGGTTTGGATGAGGTTCGGATGGCTTATAATAATGTACGGAGCACAGTTTTCATACACTTTCCAGACTTTGGAGGAATGCGACGGCACTTCCACAGGTTTGGATTGTGACAAAGATTTGGTTGAAATATGAGTTTCTCACAATTCACAGAACAAGACTACGAACTGATTCGTCAGAGTTACGCGCAGCTTAAGGCCGCGGCGGAGAAACGCTGCGCGAACCAGCAGGAGCTGGACGTGGTCCAGAAAGCGTTCGATTTCGCGAATGAAGCCCATAAGAATGTCCGCCGCCGCTCTGGCGGGCCATACATAATCCATCCTATCGAGGTAGCAAAAATTGTCGTGAGCGACATCGGGCTTGGGTACAAGTCCATCGCGGCCGCCTTGCTCCACGATGTCGTGGAAGACACTGACTATACGGTGGATGACATACGCAAGCTCTTCGGTGACAAGATCGCAAGTCTTGTGGACGGCCTGACCAAGATCAAGAACGTGCTCGACAACGAGGACCGCAGCAAGAAACTCAATGATGCCAACGCCAAGAGCCTTCAGGCGGAGAACTTCAAGCGGATCCTGCTGACGTTGAACGATGACGTGCGGGTCGTGCTGATAAAGCTCGCCGACCGCCTCCACAATTGCCGCACGATTGAGTATATGCCTGAATACAAGCGGGATAAGATTCTCAGCGAGACGATGTTCATATTCATTCCCCTCGCCCATCGCCTCGGCCTTTACGAGATAAAGTCCGAGATGGAGAACATCTGGCTGAAGTACAAGGAACCTGACGCTTACAAGGAGATCAGCGGGTTGATCAACAGCAATCTTAGCGGCAGAGGCAAGCAGATAGACGATTTCATAACTCCTATAGACGAGGCCTTGAAAAAAGCCGGATTCAATTTCGAGATCCGCAAGCGGGTCAAGACTCCATATTCGGTCTGGCACAAGATGCAGACCAAGAACATCACCTTTGATCAAGTCTATGACCTTTATGCTCTGAGGATTGTCTTCACACCGCCGGCAGACACCAAGGAAAGCGAGCGCGACCAGTGCTACCACATATTCTCTATAATAACAGGAATATACCGCTACAAGCCGGATCGTGTACGCGATTGGGTGAAGCATCCGAAAAGCAATGGCTATGAGGCGCTTCACTGCACCCTGATGAGCGACAGGGGAATATGGATTGAGGTCCAGATCCGCTCGAAGCGGATGGATGACATCGCCGAGAAGGGCATCGCCGCCCATTGGACCTACAAGCAGGAGGGCTACATCAGCGAGAACGACAGCGAGATGGACAAGTGGCTGGCCAAGGTGAAGGAGATCCTTGTCAATCCGGACGTGAACGCGCTGGAACTGCTTGACATAATACATAATGACCTAACCAGCAGCGAAATCACTGTGTTCACCCCTAAGGGAGACCAGAAATCCATCCTGAAAGGCGCCACAGCGCTTGACTTCGCCTATAGCATCCACACTGAGATCGGTAACAAGGCTATAGCCGCGAAGGTGAACATGAAGCTTGTGCCCCTTTCCCATGTGCTCAGGAGCGGAGATCAGGTGGAGATCATCACCGCGGAGGTTGAACGTCCAAAACGCGAATGGCTTCAGTTCCTTCAGACCAGACATGCGAGGAACGTTGTCATAGACTATTTCAAGGGACATAAGAAAGAACTTGCCGAACTGGGCAGGAAAATGCTCTCGGAGCAGCTTGAGTCACTTGGCTATAGAATGAACAATGACTCCATAGAGATTCTTTTGGAGCATTTCGCGATACCTGGAGGGAATTCCGAGGAGATGTTCTTCAGGATAGGGGTTGGCATTCTGAAGCTAGGCGACCTTTCGGAGGTTTTGGCTTCAGGCAAGGCGGACAAAAGCCATTCCTGGTCTTTCCCTTGGTTCGGGAAGAGGAAGGAGGCCACGAGAAAGGAGAAGAGTGATTATGTCATCGCATCCTGTTGCCGGCCTATCCCAGGAGACCCGGTCATCGGCATCAAGTCTCCTGACGGAACGGTGACAGTGCACAAGAAATCGTGCCCGGTGGCTGACAGCATCGCCTCCAAGCATGGAGACTGGGTTGTCGTGCCTCAGTGGGAGGATGATGACAGCCAATCTTTTCCGGTGCGCCTCTCCATCAAGGGAGTTGACCGGGTCGGTCTGCTGAACGAGATCTCCCGCTACATCTCTCTGGTCATGGGAGTGAATATGCGCAAGGTCTATCTGAGTACCGATGAAGGAATATTTTCCGGCTACATAGATCTTTATGTCCACGACAAGGCCGCCATGGAGAGGATGATCCGCAGGTTGAATTCCATAGATGGTATAAAAAGTGTGGTCAGAACCGAGATCTGAGCCTGATTTTTGAATATACACGATCCGCGATGAAAAAATTTCTTACAAGATTTTTCCCTTTGGTTCCGGCGATGACGCTTCTGGTGCTTTCCGTTTTCCAGCCGTCATGCGCCAACACGACACAGGCTCCCACAGGTGGACTCAAGGACACTATCCCGCCTGTGGTCAGAAGGGTTGTTCCTCAGCCGGGGGCGGTTTCCGTTCCTGTACATGGAACCAAGGTTGCGTTCACATTCGATGAATATGTCACTGTCAAGGATCCGAAAGGCATCTATCTCTCCCCTCCTCAGCAAAAAAGTCCGAAATACAAGATGAGAGGCAAGACGGTGATTGTCTATTTCGAGGAAGACCTGCTTCCGAACACGACATACACCCTTGACTTGACAGGAGCGATCGCCGACAATAATGAAGGGAATATGTTCCCTGGATTCACCACGGTGTTCTCGACAGGAGACTCTATAGATTCAATGTACATTACCGGCCTTGTTCAAGACTGTAACACATTGATGCCGATCAAAGGGGCCACCGTCATGCTTTATAAGGATCAGAGGGATTCAGCGGTCTTTCTTGAACGTCCTGTCGCGGCGGTGAAAACCGATGACTGGGGCTATTTCGCTCTCCAGAATATTCAGGACACTGTGTTCCGTGTCTATGCCATCGTGGACGGCAACGGTAACAACATCTACGACCCCGATGAGGACAAGATAGCGTTTCTGGACACTTTGTTCAGGCCTGTGAATGTGGTGAACGACAGTGTGGCGGAATTGAAAAAGTTTGACATGAAGGACACCGTCGCATGTCAGTCCCGAAAGGCGGAACTCAGGCTTAATGTGTTCAGGGAAAGGCCTTCCAAGCAAATGCTGATGAACAATAAGAGAACAGGCGACAGGGCCGGCTATGTAACATTCATGGCTCCGGACACCAGGATTGATTCCCTTTGGTTCCAAGGATTTCCGGCCAAGGATGTCATCACTGAGTTCAACATCGAGAAAGACAGTCTCCTTCTCTGGCTTAACAATCAGAGACCGATGCCAGACTCCCTTCATCTTTGGGTGAAATATTGGAAGACGGACACTCTTGGTGTTCTGGCTCCTGTGACTGAGAAGGTCAGCCTTGTGGATGAGAACAAACCCAAATCCAGGGCCGCCCGCAAGAAAATCGAGCACAAGGACACGATCTGCGGCCTGAGTCTGAAAGCCACGCCGGAGACCTTCGAGCAAAACGGAATCACGCTGGAATTCGATTATCCACCGATCCTGGGAGCTTTCGACTCGCTGGTTTTCAAATCGATAAATCCAAGACAGAAAGAACAGGTCGAGAAATTCAAGATAGAACGCGATTCGCTGAACCTGAGAAAATACAACATCACCCCTCAAATCAAGATCCAGACGGGCTATGAATATACTTTCAAGGTTCCGGAAAGAGCCTTCAAGGACATCAACGGGTATTGGAACGACAGCACTGAGGTCAAAGTCTCGCTCCCGAACGATGACAATCTGAGCCACTTCAAGCTGACGCTTACAGGTGTGAACGGCAACAAATACATCATAGACCTTCTTGATGAGAGGAAATCCGGCATTATTCGCAGTTATGTTATTGAGTCAGACTCTGTCTTGGAGTTTCCGTACCTAAAGAAAGGAAAGTATTCCCTCAGGATCACTGAGGATCTCAACCGCAACGGTATAGTGGATTCCGGAAACCTTCTTGCCCATAGGCAGCCTGAAAAGGTGAAGTTCCTGATGACGAAGGACAGCGATCTGTTCGATATTCCGGAAAGAAGCGAGATAGAACAGGAACTGGATCTGGCGACATTCTTCAAATAATGACACTTAACATGAGGACAATCAAATATATTCTTACAGCGTTCGCCATCTTGGTCTGTTCAGTGGCCATCGGGCAGAATCCGGTGGATACGGTCAATGTCCAGTCCAAGGTGAAGTCCCGGGGCCGTGTGCGTAAGGTCAAGCCGGAACCTGTGCTTTTGGACAGTCTGAAGGCACCGGCGGAGGCGTATTCAGACGCGTATCTGGACACAGTCAAGCTCAACCGGGTCTTTGAGGTGAACGACTATTCCCTGATCGGAGTGGAGTATGGAGTGTCGTTCAGCCGTATGTCTTTCAATCCGGCGTATTCTCAGACGACATTGTTCTCTCCGAACACTTTCGGAATATTCTACACCCGCTATGGCAAGATGTTCGGGTATATGCCTTATTTTGGTTTCAAGGTAGGCTTGCGGTACAGCCATGAAGGCTATAAGTTCAAGGAAGACAAAGACACAAAGGTCACTCCAAGCATCGAGAATGCGACTCAGGCTATCATGGATGTGGCGGAGATTCCGTTCATGGCTCATCTCCATCTTGACGGCCTTCACTACAAAGTTATGGCGGAGGCTGGAATCTATGGCGGCTATAGACTGAATATCAAACGTACAGGTGATTATGTAAGTGAATCTTTGGTCAATTCATTCAAAGACACCGACCGAAGGCTTGATTACGGAATCTGCGGCGGAATTGGTTTCGGACTTGTCTTCGATCCTGTCGAGTTCCACATAAACGCCAATGTAAGATATTCCTGGGGAACCATCTATGATCCTGATTACTACAGCAAGGATTACTATCGTTTCGCATACCCGTTTGATATCATGGTGACAGCGGGAATGTATTTCCAACTGACAAGAAGAACAGGCCGCGGCAAGGCTCAGCTGAGACGTGAGGCTTATCAACAGGTTTATTATCCAACGCAGAATGAGAACATTGACGGCAAAGGTAGGTAACGTCCTGATCGGAGCGGGCAACCCGATTGTTGTCCAGACGATGTGCAACACCCACACTTCAGATGTGGACGCGACGGTTGCACAGTGTGTCAGACTTTATGAGGCTGGCTCGGAAATGATCCGCATAACCGTGCCGGGACCCGCAGATGTGGAGTGTGTGAAGTCCATTAAATCCCGGTTGAAGGAACTTGGAATCAATGTACCGATAGTGGCGGACATCCATTTTTCCTCACAGACAGCGATTATGGTCGCTCCGTTTGTGGAGAAGGTCAGAATCAATCCCGGAAATTTCCACAGGGACCACAATGAAGCCCGTAAACAGTTCGCCAGACTCATCGAAGTCTGCCGGGAAAATGGAACGGCAATACGTATCGGTGTCAATCACGGCTCTTTGGGTGACTACATCACAAATCTATACGGCAACACTCCGGAAGCGATGGCCAAAGCTGCCTTGGAATGGTTGAAGATGTGTGAAGATGCTGATTTCCATAATGTTGTGGTGTCGCTAAAATCGAGTAACACTATTGTTATGGTCGAAGCGTACCGAAAACTTATGGCCGCGATGAAGGAAAAAGGGGTGATTTACCCTCTTCACGTCGGTGTGACCGAGGCTGGCAACGGGGACAGCGGCAGGATCAAGTCTTGTGTCGGGATATCTACCCTGTTGTCTGAAGGAATCGGTGATACGGTGCGCGTCTCTCTGACCGAGGATCCGGAGGATGAACTTCCAGCCGCACGTTATCTTGCCGCGCGTTATGGGCACAAGATTGTCTCCTCTATGACTTCCATAAGCCTTCAGGGACGCAAGGCTGTCGCTGTTTACGACGCCCCATCTCGGGAAACACTTTTGTTAGATGTCGCATGCGATTTCGGCAAGAGGCTGTTGGACAAGACTTTGGACGAGCTCGAACTCACTGGCACGTACGTGGACGATTCCGGCGACAAGATTTCGATTCAGGAATCCGGAATCGGATCCTATCTTGTCGATGAGTTGATGCAGGCCTCGCGAAGACGTTTCTATAAGCCGGAATATGTCGCTTGTCCAGGTTGCGGGCGAACTATGTACGACCTTCAGAAGGCGTTTGAGGAAGTTAAAGCGAGAACCTCTCATCTTAAGAACACCGTCATCGCCGTGATGGGCTGCATCGTGAACGGTCCCGGCGAGATGGCCGACGCCGATTGGGGATATGTCGGCGAAGGCAACCACAAGGTCACCATCTATAAAGGAAAGACTCCCGTGCTGAAGCATATTCAGGACACGGAAGCCGTGGATCGTCTTGTTGAACTGATCGAGAAAGATCAGTAGTAAATTATTTAAGCTCAGCGATAACCGTTTCGCAGGCTCTGGTGAAATCACCTTCCTTCACCTTGACATCAGCGTCAAGCGGAAGGAATATGTCGATTCGTGAGCCGAACTTGATGATCCCGCACTGCTGCCCCCTCTCAACCTCGTAATTCTCTTTCGAGTAGCAGACAATCCTTCTGGCGAATGTGCCGGCTATCTGCCTGAACAGAATCTCACCGTGCTCATTGCAGATCGCCGTGGACGAATGCTCATTCTTTTCCGAGGCCTTTGGCAGGAAGGCAAGCAGATACTTTCCCGGATGATATTTATAGTAGGAAATCACCCCGTCCATCGGCCAGAAGTTAGTGTGGACATCGAAGAAGTCCATATATATCGACACCTGGATGCGGTCGTCCTTGAAATATTCCTTCTCATAGACCCGGTCCACGATCACAACCTTGCCGTCGGCGACGGAAGTTATCATCTTGCTGTCTCCCTCCGGTATCACCCTTTCCGGAACCCTGTGGAACCAGAAAACGAAGAAAGCAAAGGCGAGCAGGATGACCGTAATCGGGATTGAAATGAACAGATTGTGTATGAATATCCACGTGCACGCTATCAGGACCGCTATCACAGCCCAGTTGATGCCTATCGTTCCGTGCGAGTCCTTATCAACTATTATCTTCTTCATATCGCTTGTATATTCATTAATTGATTATCAAGTTATTATTAATTATAGCAGATCAAAGATCGCCAGATAGATCGCCCCGAACGGCATCGCCATCAACGTGCTGTCGAACCTGTCCAGAAAGCCTCCGTGTCCAGGGATGATTTTTCCAGAGTCCTTGACTCCGTACACTCTTTTCCATTGAGACTCAAACAGGTCGCCATAGACTCCGGTCACGGACATTATAAATGACAGGATGAGGCAGTGGATGAGAGGAAACTTCAATATTCCGAACTCATAAAGAGCGAACGCCGCCAGAACCGAACTGACAAGTCCGCCAATGAATCCGATCCAAGTCTTCTTTGGCGACACAGACGGAAAGAGTTTTTGCGGGAATATCTTGCCGAGAGATATTCCGAAGGCGAACGCCCCGACATCCGAGCACCATATTATGATGAAAAAGCAAAGGAGCAGGTTGCCGCTGAAGTTCCCGGCCTTGTCAAAGGCGATGAGGTTTGATAGCGCTATCGGAACCGCGATGTACAAAAGCCCAGTGTAGATGTTCGAGAATTTGCCGTATTCATCCTTGTCCTTGACGTACAGTGAGTTGATCATCACGATGAAGATCGGAACCATCGCGAAGGCCACGAATCTTATCGGAATATGATAGGAAGCCGTGGCGAACAGCAGTCCGAAAAGGAAGATCGCGGCGATGATCGCCAGCACCTTAGAGAAGGTGTAGCTGTTCCCCATCGTGATGTGGTAGAATTCCAGCAGCATCACGGACATTATGAATATTATCAGTCCGGCGAACAGGAACTTATTGAACATCAGGCAGGCCAACATCGCAAGGATGAAGACCACGCCTGAAATGGATCTGACGACAACGTTATTCATTTCCAGCCTCGGTTATCTGTGTGTCACTCTCGGTTGCCTGAGCCTTGGCGGGTTCCGCATCCTCAGCTGGTTTCACCTTCGGACCGAAAATCTTCTCGATGTCCTCGGCGAAGATCACCTCTTTCTCAAGGAGAATCTGAGCCATCTTGACGAAGCCTTCCTTATGCTCGGTCAGAATCCTGTAGGTTCTGTCGTGAATCTCTTTGACAAGATCCTTGACCTCCTGGTCCATAAGCTCGGCGGTCTTCTCGCTGTAAGGCTTGGTGAGGTCGTAGCCCTTTGATCCGGTCGAGTCATAGAACGAAACCTCGCCGACCTTCTCGCTCATACCATAGTACTGGACCATATTGTAGGCCATACGGGTAAGTCTCTCAAGATCGTTCAACGCGCCCGTGGCCGGCTCCCCATTGATGATTTCCTCGGCCACACGTCCGCCGATCAACGCGCACATCTTGTCCATGAGATAGGACTTGGACAGGATTTTTCTCTCGTCCGGAAGGTACCAAGTCAAGCCGAGCGCATCCCCTCTCGGGATGAGACTGACCTTGAACACTGGATCTGAATATGGCAGTAGCCATCCCACAGTAGCATGTCCGGCCTCATGGTATGCCGTCGTCCTCTTCTCCGCCGGAGTCATGATCGAGCCCTTGCGCTCAAGTCCTCCTACAATCCTGTCAACAGCGTCAAGGAAATCCTGACGATCAATCTCCTTCTTGTTTCTTCTTGCCGCTGTGAGCGCCGCCTCGTTGCAGACATTGGCGATGTCCGCCCCGGAGAAGCCCGGCGTGTGCTGGGCCATAAATCCGAGGTCGAAGTCCTGAGCGACCTTGAGGTTGCGTGTGTGAACCTTGAATATCTCTTCCCTTTCCTTCAGTTCCGGAAGATCCACGTGAATCTGGCGGTCGAAACGTCCGGCGCGCAGAAGCGCCTTGTCGAGGATGTCAGCCCTGTTTGTGGCCGCAAGGATTATCACACCTGAATTTGTGTCGAATCCGTCCATCTCGGTAAGAAGCTGGTTGAGAGTGTTCTCTCGCTCGTCATTTGAAGAGAATCCGACATTCTTCCCTCTGGCCCTTCCGACAGCGTCGATCTCGTCGATGAACACGATGCAAGGAGCTTTTTCCTTCGCCTGACGGAACAGGTCACGGACCCTGGAAGCACCGACACCGACGAACATCTCTACGAAATCCGAACCGGAAATCGAGAAGAACGGAACGTTGGCTTCCCCTGCCACTGCCTTGGCCAGCAATGTCTTTCCGGTACCCGGAGGGCCTACCAGAAGGGCTCCCTTAGGGATTTTTCCTCCGAGGGCTGTATATTTCTTAGGATTCTTGAGGAAGTCCACGATCTCCATCACCTCTTCCTTGGCTCCGTACAGACCCGCGACATCCTTGAATGTGACGTTGACCTTCTCCTTGTCGGCGAGCTTGCCGGTGGATTTACCGACATTGAACACTCCGCCGGGACCGCCGCTGCCTCCGCCCATATTCCTGCTGAAGCCACGGAACATCCAGATCCACATAACGATGAGCAGGATCGGGAAGATTATCCATTCAAGGACGTTTGACCACATCCTGCTGTCGTTCTCCATCACAATCTTGACCTGACTCTCGTCCGGAGTAAGCTTGGCGTTCAGCTCACCGAACTCCTTCTCGGCATCGAACTTGTCGGAGACCAGGAATATGAAATGAGGCGAGCTGGCCGGAACCTTGCCGCCAAACTTGTCAGCATATTTGTTGAGCCTGTCCGGGCGCACGGTGATGTTGCCCTTGAAGTCGTTCCTCACGAAATCAATCTCTTTGATGTCGCCCTTGAGGAACATCTCCTGGACCTCGGCCCATTCTATCTTCTGAGGATTGGCCCCGCTGTTGTTGAGCAGCAGCCAACCTATGCCAAGGATAAGAATAAGGTAAAGCCACGAGAAATTGAATCTCACGCGGATAACCTTCCTTCTTGGATCATTGCCTTTCGGCGAATTTGCGTTATTCGGCATCTGTCTCTGTCTTTTTTGTTTTAGGAACGCGTCTCTCCTTGTATTCCTTGTGCGGAGCGTCGGCCCAGAGCTCCTCCAGCCTGTAGAACTGGCGGTATTCCTTAAGGAATATATGAGCGACGATATCCCCATAGTCCAGGATTATCCAGAAATTATTCTCCAGACCCTGGGTACGGAGAGGCTTTCTGCCTTCCTCCCGCATCTTGTCGATGACATTGTCGGCTATGGCGTTGACGTTGGTGGTGGAGTCAGCGTTGCAGATCATAAAATGGTCAGTGATTGCGGTTCCCAGCGGCCTGAGATCTATGTCAATTACGTTTTGTGCTTTCTTGTCGAGCATAGCGTCGGCCATAACCCGCAAATCGTGTGTAATCATATTGAGAATGTTTTATATTTTTGCAATTACAATCAAATATACAAATATACGACAAATTCTGAACCAATGAAAGAGGAAGTTGACATACAATGGCTCGATGAGGTCGATTCGACTAATAATGAAGCCCTAAGAAATATTTCAGGGATTGACAATCTGTCAGTCCTGGCGGCTCTACATCAGACCTCAGGGCGTGGCCAGCGGGGTAATTCATGGTCCGCACGGCCCGGAGAAAACCTCACATTCTCTCTGGTGATGAAGTTTGGGGACGGAGCCTATCCGCCATTGAAGGCCTCAAGGCAGTTCCCGATAAGCCGGAGCGTCACCTTGGGCGTGCTTGATTACCTTGAATATGAAGGGATTGTGGCCACGGTCAAATGGCCGAACGACATCTATGTCAGGAACAGGAAAATATGCGGAATACTCATTGAGAACACCCTTTGCGGAGACTCCCTGACGGCAAGCGTCATCGGAATCGGCCTGAATGTCAACCAAAAGGAGTTTCCGCCACAACTTTTGAACCCCGTCTCGATGGCGATGCTGACCGGCAGGGAATATGATCTCAAAGACCAGCTTCCCAAACTTTGCCGCTTCCTGAAAAGGAGGCTTGGACACTACGACAACGCTGAGGAATATGTCAGCAGACTCTACCGCGTCGGCACTTTCAATGAATATGTAGTCTGCTCGACAGGCGCGTCAATACGTGCGAGAATCGTTGGTGTCACCGACCGTGGCCTGCTCTGTCTCGAAACAGAAAAAGGCGAACGTTTAGAGTTCGCCTTTAAGGAAATAAGCTATGTTATCTAACGAAGCTCAGCAATAGCCTTGGCAGGATCCTCCGCCTTGAATACCGAACTTCCGGCCACAAGCATTGTCGCTCCGGCTTCGGCCAGAATCCTTGCGTTGGCGGATGACACCCCGCCGTCAACCTCGATGTCCTTCACGACTCCCCTTCTGTCCATCTCTGCCTTCAGAGTTTTGATCCTGTCGATGGATTCCGGGATGAATTTCTGTCCCCCAAATCCGGCGAATACCGACATTATCAGGAAGAAGTCCACATCCTCGATGTATGGGAAAAGCCTTTCGACGGGCACATCCGGGTTGATCGCAAGTCCGGCTTTCGCTCCACAGGCTTTGATCATCCCTATGATCTCCTTTGGATCTTTGCCGGCCTGGTCAGCGGCCTCCAGATGGAAGCTTATCAGGTTCGCTCCGCATTTGGCGAATCTTTCGATGAACTTGTCCGGATTGATGATCATCAGGTGGACGTCCATCGGGACGGTCACGGCCTTGGCGATAGCCTCCATCACCGGAAACCCGAACGAGATGTTCGGTACGAGACTGCCGTCCATCACATCGATGTGGATCAGGTCGGCGTTCCCGTTGACCATCCTGATGTCCGGCTCCAGATTGAGGAAATTGCCGGATAGTATTGAAGGGGCTATCTTTACCATATTATTCAAAATTCGTGACGACATCGACAAGATGCTCGGTGAACTTGTCAAGGGACGCAAGCTCAAGCTTCTCGCCCGGAGCGTGCACACCCCTGAGGGTCGGACCGAAGGAAATCATATCCAGATCCCCGAACTTCTCCCCGAAAAGTCCACACTCAAGTCCGGCGTGAATGGCCTTGACCTCCGGCTTGCATCCGAACAGTTTCTTGTACGAATCCACACACACGCGCAGAATGTGGGAATCGAGGTTCGGCTTCCACCCTGGATATTCAGAAAGATGGGTCACTTCGGCTCCGGCGAGCAGGAAGTTGGCCTCCACCTTGGCGGCCATCATCTTTCTTGCCGAACCGGTCGAGCTGCGCTGGCTTGTGATGACCTCGATCCTTCCCTGCTTGTTCATCCTTACGGCCGCCAGGTTTGTCGAGGTCTCCACGAGTCCCGGAATGTCCTGGCTCATAGTCTCGACTCCGTGCGGGCAGGCGAAGAGAGATGCGATCAGCCTCCTTGCGACATCGCTCTGGATCGGCTTCTCGGTGCATCTGTACGTCTCGCCGCTGAAGCTCAAATCTGGATCCGTCCTGAAATATTCATTCCTCAGATCCTTGCCGAACGAGGTGAGTCTCGCGATTGTGGCGTCCGCATCCGGAACGGTGATGATTGCCTCGCACTCCCTCGCTATCGCGTTCGGCTTGTTGCCGCCTTTCAGCATAACAAGCTGAAGTCCATAAGCCATTTCTGAATATAGGAAACGCGCCATCTGCTGCACCGTGTTCGCGCGGCCCTTGTTGATGTCATCTCCGCTGTGTCCGCCGAGCGCTCCGCCGATCTCCAGTCTTACCGGCTTATAGCCTTCTTTGAAATCTTCTTGTTTGTAATTGAACACGGCTGTCGTGTCAAGGCCGCCGGCGCAACCGATGAACATCTGCCCCTCATCCTCAGAGTCAAGATTGATGAGAGTCCTGCCGGTGAAGAAGCCCGGTTCCATTCCGAAGGCCCCGTCCATTCCGGTCTCCTCAGAGATGGTGAACACGCACTCGATCTTCCCCATCGGAAGGTCACTGTCCAGAAGCGCGAGCATCGCGGCGACACCGATTCCGTCATCGGCCCCGAGCGTGGTGTCCTTGGCGACCATCCAGCCATCCTCGATGACATATTCAATAGGATCCTTGAGGAAGTCGTGCTGAACGCCGCTTCTTTTCTCGCAGACCATATCCTGATGTCCCTGAAGAACGAGCGTAGGCACATTCTCCTTGCCTTTGCTGGCTTCCTTGACTATGCAGACATTGTTTGTCTTGTCGGTTTTACATTCAAGATGCCTCTCCCCGGCGAAACGCTGAAGAAAGGCAGTCATCGGCTCTTCGTGTCCGGACTCCCTTGGAATCCGTGTGATTTCCTTGAAGATTGAGAGTACTTTTTCTGAATTCATTTGGCACCTTTATTATCTTGCCACAGGCACAAGCATCTTTTCTATGTCGGTCACGTATTGCTTGAACATCTTGTCTGTTGTCATAAGGTCCGACACAGTCGTGCAGGCGTGCAGCACTGTAGCGTGGTCTTTCCCTCCAAGTTCCATACCAATCGTTGACAGGGAGCAGCCGTTTATGTGGTTGCGGCTCATGTACATGGCTATCTGCCTGGCCTGGACGATCTGCCTCTTCCTTGATTTGGAGAGCAGGGTCTCGCGGGTGATGTTGAAATATTCGCAGACAACTTCCTGAACCTTGTCGATGGAGATTTCATTCTGATCCTCGCTTACGATGTTGCCGGTGACCTGTTCGGCCAATTCCTTCGTGACTTCCTCGTGGCAAAGGGTGGCGTTGGCAATCAGAGAGATAAGCGCTCCTTCCAATTCCCTGAAGTTCGAGCGTATCTTGTTCGCAAGAAGCTCCAGCACCTCATCGCTGACGGATACACCCTCGCGGACGCATCTTGCCTTCAGCATGGCCAGCCTTGTGTCGTGGTCAGGCTTGGCCAATTCGATGGACAAGCCCCACTTGAAGCGCGAAAGCAGCCTCTCCTCGAAGTTCTTCAAGTCTGCCGGAGAGCGGTCGGAGGTGAACACCAGCTGCTTGCCGGACTGATGAAGATGATTGAATATGTTGAAGAACGCGTTCTGCGAGGCCGGGCCGTTCAGTTCCTGGATGTCATCCATTATGAGGACATCGATCCTCATGTAGAAGGCCATGAAGTCAGTCAGCTTGTTCTGTACACTGACCGCATTGACGTACTGGGTCCTGAACTCGTTGCCGGTGACATAGAGGACAACAAGATCCGGGTAGGCTTCGTGGATGGCGATACCGATCGCCTGCGCGAGATGGGTCTTGCCAAGTCCCGGGCCACCGAAGATGAACAACGGGTTGAACGGAGTCTTGCCAGGCTTGTCTGAGATGCTTATTCCCGCATTGTAGCCCATCTTGTTGCACTCCCCTTTTATAAGGTTGTCAAAGCAATAGACCGGGTTCAGCCTCGGGTTGATCTTGAGTTTCTGGATCCCCGGAAAGACGAACGGACTCGGATTGCCCGATGGCTGGAACGTGTTGATCGTCACCGGCTTGTTCTCCGGTACGTTGCCGTGCGACGCGGTGAATACCATCGCGCGTTCCTTCTGTACAGGATGGATCTTGTAGAGCAGCCTTGCGTCCTGCCCGATCACTCTTCGGAGTGTCATCTTTATTATTGGTAGGAAAGCGTCCTCAAGATAACTTCTGAAGAAATCGGTCGGAACCTCGACCGTCAATGTAGAGCCTTCGAGAGAAACGGGAACTATAGTCTTGAACCAGACGTCAAACTGTTTCGGTTCAACGTTCTGCTCAAAAATCCTAAGACACTCATTCCAGACAGAGATATGTCTTTCCAGTTCAGCCATTTCTTTAAATGAATTAATTTGAATTATAAGAGAATTGTTCCCTCTTCGTTTTTGCTTGTGCAAAATTGGGGGAAAATTAATTCATAAAAAATCTTTTTTTGTATTGTTTTTGATTTTTATTTTCCTTATGCGAACCTATTTTAACACTAATTAAATTATGTAATATTAACGTAATCAATATTTTACGACTAAAAATTTTCTTAAATCGGCTATTATCAAGCGAGTTATAAATTAGAATTTATCTAAAATAAAAATCCCGTCCCTCCAACGCTTTGATTAAGTGGAAGAACGGGATTTCAGAAGGGCTATCTCAGACGTTCCGCGGTATGGTTCTCAACCTTTACAAGAAATGAGTCCTTGAAATCGCGGCTCAGTGAGCGGTTCATCTCCTTGGCTGTGTTCAAGTCTGAAGAGTAGCCTATGATATACTTGAAAAGTCTTCCGGCCGGCATCTTGATAACGTCATATCCTTTGAAGAAAGGATCGTTGCCGGGCATTGATTTGGAAGATACCAGAACCTGAGTTCCATAAACAATTGAAGCAGCCTCTTTAACAGACACTTCCGTTACCCCATCTTCAGCCACGCTTGATTCAGAGCCTGTGCTTTTTGCCTTTACGGAGCCTTTGACAGCGTCCGAGCCGTCATATTCCTTCTTGTAGATTTTGAACGCATCGTAGATGTCTGAAGCGATCCGGGCTCGTCCCTTTTCGGTGATCAGGGCCTCGCGGTCGGCGGAGTTGGACAGGAATCCGCATTCTATGAGCACTGATGGCATCGCCGTACGCCACAGGACGTAGAACGCATCCTGGGATATTCCTCGGCTATGCTGGAACGTTCCTCCCTTCATTTCCTTGTCCACTGCCTGGGCGAACTTGAAGCTTTGCTCCAGGTAGGCGTTCTGCATCAGATTCATAAATATGTAGGACTCCGGATCGTTCGGGTCGAAGCCCTCATAGCGGGTGGTGTAGTCGTCCTCAAGCTTTATGACTGAGTTCTCCCTGCGCACCACGTCCATATTCCCGGCGTACATGTCCTTGTTCTTGCTGTTGTATTGGCCGAGGATATGCACAGAATAGCCGTTTGGGCCGTTCTTCTTCCCTGGCACGGAATTCACGTGGACGGAGATGAACAGGTTCGCGTTGTTCGCGTTCGCTATGTCCGCCCTCCCTTGAAGTGTGACAAACGTGTCGTCGCTTCTGGTCATTATGACCTTCACATCCGGGTAGCCTGCCTTGATCATATCGGCCAGTCGTTTGGATATGTCCAGCACCAAGGTCTTCTCCATTGTCTTTCCGCTCGGGCTTATGCAGCCGGAGTCCTTGCCACCGTGACCGGGGTCTATGACCACGGTTGACAAACGTATCGAAGCCGACGGATTCTTTTGTGCATAAGCGAAAAATCCGGCCGTTGAAAGCGACAGTGCCGTAAGTACGGCAAGAAAATTGCGATGTAAATCCAAAATATGTAGTATATTTGTCTTTTGCAAATTTATAAAATAATTGCAATTCAAGAAGCATACATATAATATTATCCTCGTGGCGGCTCTTGCCGCGCTGACTGGACTGACAATGTTCGGGCAGGATGTGAGGAGGAACAGGAGTCTGAAAAAGACCTCTGTGGCTCAGTTTACGCCGGACTCCATCAGGCCAGCCGCCGGGACCTTGCCACAGGCGAAGGATTCCTTGCCGCCCGCAGAAGACTCAATCGCCCGCAGAAGAGATTCCCTAAGGGTGGCTGACTCAACATCAAGGGCAGACTCGTTGTTTCTTCTTGACAAAAGCTCGCTTACCAGACCGGCATTCTCAGGAGCGAAAGATTCCATAAGGCAGGATTTTTCCAACGGTCAACGCAAGATGTATTACTGGGGAGACGTCGAGGTCTCCTACGAGAACATCAAACTGAAGGCTGACTACATGGAATATGACATGTCCACCGGCACCGTCTATGCCAGAGGCACCTACGACAGCCTTGCCCAAGAGTGGAAGGGGCAGCCGGAGATGACCCAGGGCAGCCAGACATTCAACATGGAAGAGGTCCGGTACAATTTCAACACCCGCAAGGCCAGGATCACGAACATGATAACGAAGGAGGATGACGGCATCCTTCACGGGAAGAACATCAAGATGATGCCGGACAAGTCCATCAACATAACCAAAGGCAAGTACACGGTCTGCGATCTTGAGCATCCGCACTATTACCTTAAGCTGTCTTCGGCGAAAGTTGTCACCAAACCATCCCAGAAGACGGTGTTCGGTCCGGCGCATCTCGTTGTGGAGGATGTGGATCTCCCGATAGGAATCCCGTTCGGATTCATCCCCAAGCGTCCTGACAGAGCCACCGGACTTCTAATGCCGTCTTTCGGAGAGGAGAACGCGCGTGGTTTCTACCTGAGGGACGCCGGCATGTACTTCGTTCTGGGAGACTATTTTGACATGTCGTTGACAGGTGACTATTACACCCTTGGCTCTTGGGCGGCCAATCTTAACTCAAGGTACATGGTGAAGTACAAGTTCACCGGCAACCTGGCCGTCAACTATTCAGTCGACCAGACAGGCGAGAAAGGGAGCACGGACTTCTTCCAGAGCAAGAACTTCGGAGTAAGGTGGTCCCACTCACAGGATTCCAAGGCTCACCCTGGAACATCATTCTCGGCGTCGGTCAATTTCTCCAGCCCTTCCAACAGCCGATACAACTCGCATTCGGTGTCGGAGGCTCTCCAGAACCAGATCTCGTCTTCCATCTCATACTCAAAGAACTGGAACGGAAAGTTCAACCTGTCGGTCAACGCCCTGCACAGCCAGAACTCAAGGGACAGCTCATACACATTCACACTGCCTAACATCACTTTCTCTGTCTCCACATTCTATCCTTTCAAGATCAAGAACAGGGTCGGGAAAGAGCGTTTCTACGAGAAATTCGCCCTGGGTTACAACACATCCATCCAGAACAAGATCAATTTCAAGGCCTCGGAGTTCGGAGAACCTGGCTTTATTGACAAGTTCCAGAATGGCGTGGCTCATAATTTTTCGATAAAACTGCCGGATTTCACTCTTTTCAAATACCTGAATGTGGCCCCTAATGTGAGTTACGGCATGAACTGGTTTTTCCGCAAGAGCGAGGCGTATTTCGATCCAGAGACAAACAGCGTGAAGACCGAGATGGGCAAACAGTTCGGCACCTTCGGCGCCACACACAATTATTCCGGTTCACTTTCGATGAGCACGCGGATCTACGGAATGTACAATTTCGGCAAGTATCATAAGATACAGGCACTTCGTCATGTCGTCTCTCCGAGCGTCAGCATGAGCTTCAGTCCTGAGAAAGGCAAAGCCTTCAACGGATGGCGCACGTTCAATTATGTGGATACTCTCGGCGTGCAGAAATCCTACGACTACAACATTTACCAGGGACAGATCAACTCGGCTCCAGGCAAGGGCAAATCCGCCACCATGAGCATCTCGCTCGGCAACAACCTTGAAGCCAAGGTGCGTGACATGAAAGACACGACAGGCACAGGATCGAAGAAAGTGAAGATCCTTGATCAGTTCAACTTCTCCACAGGCTATAACTTCCTGGCAGATTCCCTCAAGATGAACAATGTGGGACTGTCCATGTCCACCTCTATTTTCGGCAAACTTGGAATCAACGGCAACATGAACTTCGACCCGTATGCCATCAACGAGAGAGGACAGCGGGTCAACAAATATAACCTTCTGGAGACAGGCGTGCCTCTCAGGCTCACCAACGTCAGCACCTCTGTGTCATATTCATTGTCCGGCAAAGGCACTGTCAAAGGCAACGACGGTTCGAAATCTTCAGGCGGGGACGGTGGTGGCTCCGGCAATCCGGCCGACTACTACAGAAGAATATACTATCATCCTTTGACCGGTGAATATATTCCTGGCGGATGGTTGTATTATACGAATCCTAACGTTCCGTGGAGCCTTAACTTCAACTATAGCTTCTCGATGAGCCGGTCGTACAGCTACGCCAACAACCAGCTCAGCAAGAAGGATAACTACACCCAGACACTCGGTGTTCAAGGAAATATTCAACTGACCCCTAAGATGTCTGTGCAGGCGCAGTCAGGATGGGATTTCACAGCGATGAAGATGACCACGACGCAGTTCTCTTTCAGGTACGATCTGCATTGCTTCAATATTTCCGTCTCTTGGGTGCCTTCTGGAATGTACCAGTCATATTCATTCCTCATCTCTGCGAACGCGGCGGCTTTGGCTGACTTGCTGAGATTCAAGAAAAGTACGAGTTATTGGGATAAATAGTTGGATGTTTATCATAAATATCTTATATTTGCATGCTGACATTTTCAGCGTAAGCCTTTGGGCTATTATATCCACTATAACTTTTCTGAAATCATATCCGGTTCTTACATCGGATTCATTTTAAATTTATGCCTTATAATTTATTTGAACTCACTCAGATGAGCAGAGAGCAGCTTGAAAAAGTCGCTCAGGAGCATCAGATTAAGAACATCAAGAAATTCACTGATGAGAATCTGTCCTATGCTATACTTGACGCGCAGGCTGCCGCCGCGTCTCTTCAACCGATAGAGAAACCAAAAGCCAAACGTGGAAGGCCTCGCAAGAATCCGCTTCCGGAACAATCCGGCGTTCAGGATACCAAGTCGGCTGACACCAGGAAAGATGAGAAAAAGGCTAAATCGCAGCAGAAGCTGGAGGTCAAGACTGACAAGGCGGAAAATTCAGAACAAAAGGCGGAACCTATCGCCGCTCAAGGAACGGAGGTTAAGCCGGCTCCTAAAAAAAGAGGACGTAAGCCTAAATCCGCTATGGTTCAGACTCAGGTCGAGACCGCTGCGTCGGTGGAGGAGAATAAGCCGGAATCCGTGGAGGCTGCCGCCACCGAAGTCACTCAACAGCCCGATGCTCAGACTTCAGCCGACAAGCCGGTAAATGGCAAGGAGTTCATTCATGCGCTTTTTGATGATCTGAAGGATGATCCGGCGGCTCATGCTGATGTTACCCGCAGAAAGCAGAAGAACAAGTTCCAGGGGCAGAACAACGGTCAGAACCCGAACCAGCAGCAGAAGCCCCAACAGAATTTCCAGAATCCAAATCAAAGGACGAAAGCTCCGGAAATCGAGTTTGACGGCACTGTGGAGGCGACGGGTGTTCTGGAGATCATGCCGGACGGTTATGGTTTTCTCCGTTCTTCGGACTACAATTATCTCAACTCCCCTGACGACATCTATGTCAGCCAGAGTCAGATAAAGAATAATGCCCTCAAATCCGGCGACACCGTCACCGGTGAGATCCGTCCTCCTAAGGAGGGTGACAAGTACTTCCCTCTCGTGAGGATCAAGTACATCAACGGACGTACTCCTGACTACATCCGTGACAGGGTGCCGTTTGATTTCCTCACCCCGCTGTTCCCGGAGGAAAAGTTCAATCTTCTTGGTCACGGCCATCAGAGCGATCCTTCGTGCCGTATCGTGGATATGTTCACTCCTATCGGAAAAGGCCAGCGTGGCTTGATCGTGTCGCAGCCGAAGACCGGTAAGACAATGCTGCTTAAGTCAATCGCCAACGCGATCGCGGACAATCATCCGGAGGTTTACGAGATCGTGCTTCTTATCGACGAGCGTCCTGAGGAGGTTACCGATATGAGCCGCAGCGTAAAGGCCGAGGTGGTGGCCTCGACTTTCGATGAGCCGGCCGAGAGGCACGTGAAGGTCGCGAATATGGTTCTGGAGAAGGCACGCAGACTTGTGGAGTGTGGTCACGATGTTGTGATCCTGCTTGATTCCATCACCCGTCTGGCCCGTGCGTACAACACAGTGCAGCCGGCTTCCGGTAAGGTTTTGACCGGAGGTGTGGACGCCAATGCCCTGCAGAAGCCTAAGCGTTTCTTCGGTGCGGCGCGTAACATCGAGGGTGGCGGTTCGCTGACAATCCTTGCGACGGCCTTGACTGAGACAGGTTCCAAGATGGATGATGTGATCTTCGAGGAGTTCAAGGGTACCGGCAATATGGAGCTTCAGCTTGACAGGACCCTCGCCAACAGGCGTATATTCCCTGCCGTCAATGTGGTTCTTTCCAGCACGCGTCGTGATGATCTGCTATACAGCCGTGAGGCGGCCAACAGAATCTGGATCCTGCGCAAGCTTCTTGCGGATATGAATCCTACCGAGGCGATGAACTTTATGCTTCAGCTGATGGACGAGTACAAGACCAATGATCTTCTCCTTGAGAATATGAACAAAGTCACCCCTCGTGACGCCAAGTACTACGACACGTTCTAATTGATTCAAGAATATATGAATAAAGGCGATTGAATATCTTCAGTCGCCTTTATTTATTTTCTAATTTTGAATCAACTGAAAGGCAGTTGATTATGGTATAACAATCCGAGATGTTTTTATAGCCGAATATTTGGTGTGGCAGACTATGGCCGCCCGTGGCCATATGAACGGGTGGACCGCCGTAGGCGGGACGGGATGGAGCGCGTAGCGCGGAAGTCTGCAGCACCAAATATTCGGCTATGGAATCAAATCCAGAGATCAATACTGATCCCAGGACTTGATTTGGATGTCGTTTATGCTGGTGGAGCAGAAAGCGCGGATGAAGGCGGTGGCGAGGCGGGCATTCGTGAAGAGGGTGACGTTGAAGTCTATGGCTGCCCTTCTGATCTGGTAGCCGTTGGAAAGTTCCAGAGCCGAGAAGTTTTTCGGGATATTGATCACCATATCAACCTCTTTGTTCTGAATCATTTCCAAAGCTGGTTTGAATCGTCCCTTGAAATTAGGATTGTCACACTCGCTTGGCCAGAGCACCTTCGTCGCCGGAACACTGTTCTCTACAAGATACTTATACGTGCCACCTGTGGCGTAAAGCTCATAACCCTTCTCGACGAGAAGTCGGCAGGCCCTCAGCATATCAGCCTTCTGGAGCGGATCACCGGTCGAGAGCAGAACCCTCTTCTCCGGAATCCTTTGGCCGACTGAAAGCACTGATTTCAGCAAAGCCTCATTAAGGTCATCGCCCAGACAGCCGACCTCACCGGTCGAAGACATATCGACACCAAGCATCGGATCAGCCTCTTCGAGTCTCGCGAAGGAGAACTGTGAGGACTTGACACCTACATAGTCAAGATCGAAGGCACTCTTTTGTGGGGCGGCTGGATGAAGTCCCAGCATGACCTTGGTGGCAAGCTCGATGAAATCGATCTTCAGAACCTTGGACACGAACGGGAAGCTTCTGGAAGCGCGAAGGTTACACTCGATGACCTTGATGGCGTTCTCTCTGGCGAGGAACTGGATGTTGAACGGTCCGGAGATGCGGAGCGCGCCGGCAATCGCGCGGGCGATCTTCTTGATCCTGCGGACGGTCTCCACGTAAAGCTTCTGCGGAGGGAACTGGATCGTGGCGTCCCCGGAATGGACACCGGCATATTCAATGTGCTCCGAGATAGCGTAGGCGAGGATTTCGCCATTGTCGGCGACAGCGTCGAACTCGATCTCCTTGCTACGCATATAGAACTTGCTGATGACAACCGGGTGCTCCTGAGATACTTCCGCGGCGAGGCTGAGGAAGTGACGGAGCTTCTCCTCGTCGTGGCAGACATTCATAGCGGCTCCGGAAAGCACGTACGACGGTCTCACCAGCACAGGGAAGCCAACCTTCCTGATGAAATTGTCCACCTCGTCAACGGTCGTAAGCTCACTCCATTCCGGCTGGTCAACCCCGAGGTTGTCCACGATGCTGGAGAATTTGTGGCGGTCCTCGGCCTTGTCGATGTCCTCGGCTGAGGTGCCAAGAATCGGAACGTTGTGCTTGTGAAGCTTGAGGGCGAGATTGTTAGGGATCTGGCCGCCCACGGAGACAACGACTCCGTGAGGAGTCTCAAGGTCGATGATGTCCATCACCCTCTCGAAGGTGAGCTCGTCGAAATAGAGCCTGTCGCACATATCGTAGTCTGTGGAGACGGTCTCCGGGTTGTAGTTGATCAGCACTCCCCTGTAGCCCTGCTTCTGGATTGTCTGGAGGCAGGTCACCGAGCACCAGTCGAACTCGACAGACGATCCGATCCTGTAGGCTCCCGAGCCGAGGACAATCACCGACTTGCCGTCACGCTCATATTCAATGTCACTCTTCGTGCCGTTGTAGGTCAGGTAGAGGTAGTTCGTCTGTGCCGGGAATTCGGCGGCGAGGGTGTCTATCTGCTTGACGACAGGGACAATGCCGAGAGACTTTCTATATTCACGAACCTTGTCCATATTGGCGGTGACAACTCCGCTGTCCTTCCAAACCGCTCTCTGGATCTGAAAATCGGAGAAGCCCTCCTGCTTGGCAAGGCGCAGGAGTTCCACCGGCATGTCCTCAAGAGTGTCGTAGGAGTTCATATCCTCGTAGGTCTTGACGATGTTCTCCAACTTGTTCAGGAACCATTTGTCGATCTTGGTGAGATCGTGGATCTGATCTACAGTGTAGCCGGCACGCATTGCCTTGGAGATCACGAAGACGCGTTTGTCGGTCGGCTCCCGGAGAGCCTCCTCCAAGTCGGCGACCTGGAACTCCTTGTTGCCCACGAAGCCGTGCGCTCCCTGACCGATCATTCGGAGTCCTTTCTGGATGGCCTCCTCGAAGCTGCGGCCGATGGCCATAACCTCGCCGACGGATTTCATCGAGGAGCCGATTTTGCGTGAAACGCCGTGGAATTTGCTAAGGTCCCAACGAGGAATCTTGCAGACGATGTAGTCAAGAGCCGGCTCGAAGAATGCCGGAGTTGTCTTTGTGACAGAGTTCTTAAGGTCGAACAGACCGTAACCCAGGCCGAGTTTCGCGGCCACGAATGCGAGTGGATAGCCAGTTGCTTTGGAGGCCAGGGCCGATGAGCGGCTCAGGCGGGCGTTCACCTCGATGACGCGGTAGTCCATAGCATCAGGGTCGTAGGCGTACTGCACGTTGCACTCGCCGACTATTCCGATGTGGCGGACGATCTTGATGGAAAGTTCGCGCAGGAAATAGTAGTCGTTGTTGGACAGGGTCTGGGACGGAGCCACGACGATGCTCTCTCCGGTGTGGATTCCGAGCGGGTCGAAGTTTTCCATATTGCAGACCGTGATACAGTTGTCATAACGGTCGCGGACAACTTCATATTCAATCTCCTTCCAGCCTTTAAGTGACTTTTCGACAAGTACTTGCGGGGAGAAAGAGAAGGCTTTTTCGCAGAGTTCGTCGAGCTGCTCATCGTTGTCGCAGAAGCCTGAGCCGAGTCCGCCGAGGGCGTAGGCGGCGCGCACGATGAGTGGGAATCCGAGCTCGTGGGCGGCTTTGCGGGCCTCCTCTATGTTGGAGGCAGGGTGTGACTTGATGGTCTTCACACCGATCTCGTCCAGTTTTTTTATGAAGAGGTCACGGTCCTCTGTGTCCATAATCGCCTGGACCGGAGTTCCGAGAACCTGGACATTGTACTTGTCAAGTATTCCGTTCTCGTACAGTTCCACGCCGCAGTTCAGTGCTGTCTGGCCACCGAACGAGAGGAGAATGCCCTGAGGTTGCTCCTTGGCGATGACCTTCTCGACAAAGAACGGGGTTACCGGCAGGAAGTAGATCTTGTCGGCCACGCCTTCCGAAGTCTGCACGGTGGCGATGTTCGGGTTGATGAGGACGGTCTCGATGCCTTCCTCACGCAGGGCCTTGAGGGCCTGTGAGCCGGAATAGTCAAACTCTCCCGCCTGACCGATCTTGAGTGCGCCTGATCCGAGGATCAAAACCTTCTTTATATTCGTGTTTTTCATAAATTCTTCTTTATCCGAAAGTTACAATTTGCTGATAAACTCGTCAAACAGGAAGTTCGTGTCGGTCGGGCCGCTGGAGGCTTCCGGGTGGAACTGTACCGAGCAGAAAGGCTTGGTCTTGTGGCGGATGCCTTCGTTGGTGCCGTCGTTCATATTCACAAACCAAGGTTCCCAGTCGGCTCCGAGGGTCTTGTCGTCAACTGCGAATCCGTGGTTCTGCGAGGTGATGAAGCAGCGGTTCGTGCCGACCATACGTACAGGCTGGTTATGACTGCGGTGCCCGTACTTCAATTTATAGGTGTTGGCCCCGCCGGCTCTGGCGAGCAGCTGGTTGCCCATACATATTCCGAAAATCGGCTTGTCGCCTTCCATCGCCTTGCGCAGGTTAGCTACGGTGACATTGCAGAACTGCGGGTTGCCAGGACCGTTCGAGATGAAGAGGCCGTCGTAGTCAAGTTTGTTGAAATCGTAGTCCCAAGGCACTCTGACTACTTTCACTCCCCTCTCCATAAAGCATCTGAGGATGTTGTGCTTGACTCCGCAGTCTACCATCACGACAGTCTTGGAGCCGCTGCCATATTCAATGACATCCTTGCAGCTGACGATGGCGATCTGGTTGGCGAGGTTAGGGTCATCGATCGGAAAATCCTTCTCGACGCCGTCCGGAACAATCATTCCAAGCATCGAGCCCTTCTCGCGGAGAAGCTGCGTCACGGCACGGGTGTCGATTCCGAATATTCCAGGAATCTTCTGCTCTTTCAGCCACTCGTCGAGGCTCTTGACCGCATCCCAGTGGCTGTAGTCGAAGGAATAGTCGCTTATGACGACTCCCCTCACCCAGATCTGTTCCGATTCGAAATTCTTTGAGATTCCCCGTTCATCCGCTCCTTCCTGTGGTACGCCGTAATTACCTATCAATGGGTAGGTAACACAGAGTATCTGCCCTGAATAGGAAGGGTCCGTAAGACTTTCCGGATAGCCTACCATCGCGGTCGAGAAGACGACTTCCCCGTCAGCCGGGCCGTCGTAGCCGAAGGAGAATCCACGGAACTCCGCCCCGTTCTCCAACTTTAATGTCGCGCCTTTTCTTTCTTTCATTTCCTTGTCAATAATTTTTGACTTATAACTAAATCCAACTTTTTCCTAAAAACAGACTTTTCAACTTATTCCACCCCTCAGTCGCTTCGCGCCAGCTCCCGGTGGGAGCGCCACCCTCCACCGCCTCCCTCGCTTGGAGGCCCTGTCGGCACTGCGTGCCTCCTTTTCTTATTCAGGTGGTCGTGAAGAATAACAGGAGGCATTCAAAAAAAACGACCATCTCAAACAGTGATGAAATGGTCGGTGAAAGTCAATGGAAGAACATTCCCACTGTGCATCCTGGGACGCACTGCCGCTCAAAGGTATTAAAGTCACGTCAAGCATAAGGAAGTCCGTTTGTTTTGCAAATGTACGCAAAAAATGGGAATAAGCGGCAAAATATTCAATGAATATAAATTCACCGCTTTGCGGTCTGGCGCTTCCTGAAAAGACTGAAAGAGACAATCGAAAGGAATGTCAGCGCCTCTGTCGCCGGCAGAGCGAGCCAAATTCCGTTCACACCGGCAAAAAGCGGGATGACAAGAAAGCAAGGCACAAGGAATATTACCCCGCGCGAAAGCGAGAAAATGGTCGCCGGAAGCGCGCGTTCCACACTTTGGTAATAGCCTATGGCAGCGACGTTCACAATCGACAATGTGAATCCGATGGCCATCAGAGGCACACCGTGAGCCGCTATTGAATATGCAGGAGCGTCTTTGCTGAGGAACAGTGCAGCCACATAACTGATACCGAACGCCAAGGCCAGAGAGACCACAATTCCAAGCGCAAAGGCAGTTAGCAGAGAGAATTTGCGAGCTTCCAGCACACGTTTACGGTTACCGGCGCCGTGGTTGAAACTGATAATCGGCTGTGCGGACTGCGAGATCGCGTTTCCGGTCATAAAGATGAACGGCATAATGTAGCAGGCGATGGAAAACGCCGCCACACCGTCTTCTCCTAAATATTTCATAAACACATAGTTTCCCACGAATATAAGTATCGAGATGCTGATCTCGCCAAGGAAAGCAGACAGTCCGAGACGAAACTGGTACCACAGGTTGCGCAACGACAGGCAAAGGCTTTTCCACGACATCTTCAATGGGTAGAGTCTCATTGTCTTGGACAGGAACAGTATGTAAAACAGCACCATAAGGCCTCCGGTCCAGCATCCGATCGAGGTGGCGATGGCGACTCCTTCAAGTCCTTTGTCAAGGATGAACAGGAACACATAGTCCAGCACGACATTCACGATGGATGGAATCGCCGCAGCTGCGGAAGCGTACTTCGGCGAGCCGTCCAGACGGATGATCAACAGTCCGACCGACTGGAGGAACAATGCGCAGAATGCGTAGGAAAGCCATTTCTGATAGTCAAGGACGTACGGCAGAAGTCTGTCCGATGAGCCGAGAAGATAGGCACTCTTGGTGCTGTGGCTCTGGACCAAAATCGTCAGGGCCACAGTGACAAGCACACCGAAAATCAACGTCTGTGTCATATTGATGCGTGCCGCCTTCTCGTTGCCTTGGGATAGATGGACGGAAGAAACGACCGAGCAGCCGATGCCGAACAGCATCCCTAACCCGGTCATAATCATCCAGAAAGGTGCGAATATATTGACGGCGGCGAGCGCGTCGCTCCCCACCCCGTGGCCGACAAACGCCCCGTCGATGGTCGTCATCACTGCCATACAGGCCATCCCTATCAATGTAGGAATGAATATTTTTCTGAAGAGTCCCGGAATGCTGTCGGAACCGAAATCGATGGCGTCTCTTTTCATCTTTAAGTTTATTACATTTCCTAATCGGGCTGCAAAGATAGGCCAAATATATTCAGATAAAGAATTTTTGTGAAGTTCGGGAATAAGTGGGCGTTATAGTTTCCCTTTCCGGCGCATCACTATGTAAACAGTGACGCAGATGATGACGGAGAGAAGCGAGCCGGCAGGAGATGCAAGGCCCATCGGGAAGAGCGTGCCGGGATATTCAATGGAAGTCAGATAGGACAAAGGGATGCGGGCGCACGTGATTGATATGACGTTGTGTATGAACGAGATGATGGAATAGCCGCAGGCGGTGAAGAAGCCGCTGAAGCAGAAATGTATGCCGGCGAATATGCAGTCCCACACGTAACCTTTTAGGTACTGGCCTCCAATGGTGATGACACTGCTGTCGCTCGTGAATATTCTTACGGCATATTCAGGGATGAATTGGAGAATCACTGAGGCCACGGTGCCGAATCCCACCGCGATCGCTGTTGAATATTTCATTGTCTTTCTGGCCCTTTCAGGCTTTTTCGCCCCGATGTTCTGCGCCGCCATCGCCGAGACGGTCGCCAGCATCGCTGAAGGGACGATGAATAGCAGTCCGATGAATTTTTCCACTATTCCGACCGCCGCCGCATCGTGATGATGTTGTAGGCTATGATGAACGGGATGCCGATGAAGCATATTCTTAGATAGTCTATTGTGCCTTTGACAGCTTCTTGCGGAGTGTCTATTAGGTTGACAATGCCTTTGTTAGCTGCTAATAGTATGGCTGTTGTGATGATTGCGACGATGGTGAACAGCGTGAATGTGTTGCCGATGGTTCTTGCCGCGTTTTCCCTGTCGCCCGCGCCGATCGCCCTTGCTATCCGTACCGTCGTGCCCATCGCAAGGCCGATGATGACGACGGTGATATGCATTATCTGCGCGCCGTTGGACACCGCCGTCGTGCCGGCGACATCGCAGTATTGCCCTATGACGAACAAATCCGCCAATCCGTAGAGGATCTGCAGGAAATATGACATCATATATGGCAGCGAAAACTTCCGGATGTTGCCGAGAATGCTGCCTTGGGTGAGGTCATTCTGAGCCATAGAGTAGATTTTGCGGTGCAAAGATAGCGAGTTTGGTGTGAGTTTTCACGAGTTTGTCGGTTATTCCTTGAATATGTTGGGGAATGTTGATAAATTTGTCTTTTGTTGTCGCTTCGGTGGAGGGCTTTGGGTCCATTGTTAAGTAAGTTGGGAGATTGGTCCCTGAGCCCGTCGAAGGGACGTAAAAGAACAGATATGCTCAACATAGAAGACACGATCTGCGCCCCCGCCACCGTCCCCGGAACCGGTGCCATAGCCATCATCAGGATGAGTGGAAGAGATTCCTTCTCCATAGCTGATAAAGTGATAAGATGCAAGGGTGGTAATATTTCAGACACTGAAGGTTACAGGCTTAAATATGGAGTCGCGCTTGAAGCCGATGGAACCGATCTGGACACCGTCTTGGTAAGCGTGTTCCGTGCCCCGCATTCCTACACCGGAGAGGACTCCGTTGAGATATCCAGCCACTCCTCAAAGTACATTGTGGAAAAGCTCCTGCAACGCTTGGTCGATTGTGGTGCCCGCGTCGCCGGTCCTGGAGAATTTACCCAAAGGGCTTTTGTAAATGGCAAGATGGATCTTGCTCAGGCCGAAGCCGTTGCCGATGTGATTTCCGCGCAGAGCGAAGCAGCGCACAAAGTAGCATTCCGTCAGTTGAAAGGCGGCTTCTCCAAAGAGTTGAAAACCCTCAGGGAGGAGCTTCTGAAAATGACTTCCCTGCTTGAATTAGAGTTGGATTTCAGCGAGGAGGATGTCGAGTTCGCCAGCAGATCCGAACTGTCCTCCCTGCTTGATGGAACACTTGCACATATTCATTCGCTGACCGATTCCTTCCGCTACGGCAACGCACTTCGCAATGGAGTCCCGGTCGCCATAGTCGGTGCCGTCAACGCCGGCAAGAGTACCCTCCTGAACGCTCTCCTTTGTGACGACCGTGCCATCGTCTCCGACATCGCCGGCACCACCCGTGACACCATCGAGGAGACAATGACCATCGATGGCACATTGTTCCGTTTTATCGACACCGCCGGTCTCCGCGAAACCTCAGATGAGGTCGAAAAGATCGGCATTTCCCGCTCGTATAAGAAGATGAACGAGGCCTCGATCGTCCTTGCCCTGCTTGATGTCACCGCCTCTGAAGAAGAAAACGAGTATTCGATTTCTGACATAGTCTCAAATCTGGATGTAAAGTCACAAAAGTTGATCGTTCTGCTGAATAAAGTGGATGTTTTGGGTAATAACATTAATGTTAGCCTAATCAACAATTCTGTTTCTAATCCTAATGAAAAAGTAGTTAAGTTATATATTTCCGCCAAGACTGGTTTCGGTCTTGATGAATTGCGCAAACTGTTGTCCGACTCCCAAAAGTCCGCAACTTTGGATTCTGACCAGACAATCGTCACCAACCTAAGGCACTACCAAGCCCTGATGAAAGCGTCCGAATCCCTCGAAAACGTCAAACGTTCTCTCGCCGCCGGCCAGACTCCCGACCTCCTCTCCGAAGACCTCCGCCAAGCCCTCCACCACCTCTCCTCCATCCTCGGCGAAGTCACCACGGACGAGGTGCTGGGGAATATTTTCGAGCATTTTTGCATCGGGAAATAAGTACACCGAAACACCATCCACACACTCCGTACAAAAGGGCGTAACTCTCACATAATCAACTGAAATATGTTGAAAACATTTCCCGAATAGTTTGGTCTAATTCGGGATGTTTTTGCTATATTTGAACCACATTTGAACCATGCGTGGTTCAAGCTATATGAGGGCTCCGGCCGAATACCGTACCTTGACATAGATTTACGTAGATTTACTAACTTGTACCCAATCAGCGGTCAAGAATAGAAGATTGGAGGTCTCGCACCTCATAACCGCCTTATCGTTGTAAAAAGTATGCACATTGCGATGAAAACCTGCTCAGGCTGCGGAAACCCCTTTACCCCGGATAATCCGAGGCAGAGGTACTGCAATGAAACCTGCCGCAACACATACAACATGCGCCTTAAACGCCAGCGCAAGCAGGCACGCAAGGCCGAGATAGAAACGATGGCTGCCCGTGAGACCTTCGGAGGCAAGTCGCATCTCTCGATAACCGAAGCAGCCCGTTTCCTCGGTGTAAGCCGCCCTACCCTGTACGCCCGCATCAATGCCGGAGAACTCACGCCGCTCAAAGTCTCATCCCGCACCGTCCGCATCCCCATCGAGCAGCTCACGGCCGACAGCCAGATCCAGCCTCAACCCATCAAAGGCGACTGGTCCGTACTCATTTCCAAGGCGGAGGTCCTGCAGAAGTACAACATCTCCGAATCCTGGCTGATGCGCCGAATGAAAGAAGAAGGCTTCCGTCCGCGCATCATCAAAGGCAAAGCGTTCTACCCCAAAAAGGAAGTAGACCGGATGTTCAAGCCCAAGCCCGTATATAATAAGGAAGACTGGTACAACGCTGAGGATCTGATGCAGAGCGAAGGAATCACGCGCAAATACATCTCCGCCTACGTCCGTGAAAAGAAGATTCCTGTCCAGCGGGACGGACGCCTGCTCCTGATTTCCAAGAAAGAATGGGACCGCAGCCGCCTCTTCCATGGCGACATAGAAAAGAACTACCTCACCGTGGACCAGGCCAAGAAACACTATCACCTGGGCCAGCAAACCTTCTACGACAAAGTAAAGGCCGCCGGCATCGAAGGCACCCGCACCAGTATCTACGTCTATTACAAGAAAACCGACCTCGACCGCCTCTTCAAAGACAAAACCCCGAGAATCCCCGCTGAGATACGCAAGAACTATATGCGCAGCGGTGACGCACTCAAATACTATCACCTCGGCCAGAAACGCTTCAGCGAAGAAACGCAGGCCGCAGGCGTGACCAAAGTTCGGACGGAAGGCAACTACGTCTGGTACAAGAAAGACGAATTGGACAAACTCTTCAAAAAGATAAGCGACAATGGGAGTAACTAAAGTAACACTTCGAAAGCGGCTGCTGCCAAGCGGCAAGATTACCCTCTATCTGGACTTCTACCCGCCCCTGAGAGACCCGCACTCACGCAAGTACGTCCGGCACGAATACCTGGGCATATACCTCGTAAACAAGCCCCGTTTCCAGAGCGACAAGGACGCCAACAAAGAAAAGATAGCCCAGGCCGAAGCCATCCGGTCCGAGCGCGAACTGGCCATCATCCGCGGCCAGTACGACTTCCTGGACAAGACCAAGCTGAAGATGGACTTCCTCGCCTACTTCAAAACCAAGCTGGACACGAAGGACCAGAAATGGATTCGCGTCTACGACCACTTCAGCAACTACTGCGGCGGTGTATGCAAGATGGGCGACATCACCGTCCCCTTCTGCGAAGGCTTCCGTGAGTACCTGCTCAACGCCAAGCAGCTCAAGCACCCAGACAAACAACTCGCCCAGAACTCTGCAGCCGGATACTGGTCCACCTTCCGCGGCTTCCTCAAAATCGCTTATCAGGAGAAACTGCTGCAGGAGAACGTCAACGACTACCTGGAGACCATAGATGCCGTGGATGGCCGCCGGGAGTTCCTCACGCTGGAAGAAGTGCGCCAACTGGCCGCCACGCCCTGCGACACGCCCGATCTCAAGAACGCTTCCCTGTTCAGTTGCCTCACCGGTTTACGTATCAGCGACATCCTCGCACTCAATTGGAGCAACATTGTAAAAGCCACCAATGGCGGCTGGTGCCTGCGAATCAAGACCGAAAAGACCGACACCGAGGCCACGCTTCCCCTCTCCCAAGAAGCCTACGAACTCTGCGGCAAGCCCGGCACCGGACTCGTATTCAAGAACCTCAAGCGCCACTACACCCAGAAGCCGCTCCAGGACTGGCTCAAGGATGCCGGCATCACCAAGCACATCACCTTCCACTGCTTCCGTCACACCTTCGCCACCCTCCAGGTCAACGAAGGCACCGACATATACACCGTCTCGCACCTCCTCACCCACGCCAACGTCGGCACCACGCAGATTTACGCCGACATCGTGGACAAGAGCAAGAGAGACGCCGTTGAACGCATTAAGATAAAGGAGGACAAATGATAAAGTTTAATCTTCTCAATTCGATAATAGGCGGCCAGTATCGCCTTATCGTGATGCTAGAGATTCCGCATTACAAGAGAATTGCCCCTATACTTGACAAGCGCCCAGACAATCTGGAGGATATTATTACGAATCTCAAAGCCATATCCGGCATCACAGATCCAGAGTGGTTCTCATATGAAAAGGGAGCAGACATCAATGCGCTGCTGGACGGTGCCGCGAAGAAATATACGCCGATAGTGGACGACCCGTATCCCATAAAGATGCCTGACATATCCATTGAAGACAAGCATTACAGTCGCTTCTACAAGGCGATGATAGACCTTGAATGCCTGCGGATACGGCATCAGTTACTGGATTACAGCCACGATGTAAAAGACGACTACCAGACGCGTAAGGAGGTTAAGTCCACTCTTTCAGAACTCTCCAGAAAGACCAACGAAGCGGCGTGGGAAGCCATCCTTATCGGTGACGAGATATTCCCCGAGAAAGACGTTCCGCTGGATATTAGGATGAATTCCGCAAAGGAACCGATGGCGATATACGATTACCTTACATTCAGTCTCGTCAATCTGTATTACGAACTGGTGCTGCTATTTAAGCCCATTCTGAAAGAATCAGATTACATACAGCCTTTCGAGTTCGAGTTTGACCGCGGCATTGATGGTTTCCTGCCTTATGACCTTCCCGGTGAATTCAATCTCACGGAACTTATTCACAAAGCGCAGCGTTGTATCGTGGATGATAAACCTGGCGATGCATCCAAAGTGCTCGCGGAACTGAAAGACCATGCGGAAGAAGTTGAATCACGCCCCGCCCTGTTGAAAGTTGCGGCAGCGTTGGAGAACTTCATCTTTATCTCTTCCACTGGTACGCATGTGACGGATGTGAAACAACTCATTGAGAAGACGGTCGTCTCCCCTGTCGTGAAAGCTCAGCGCGAAGCGTTCATAGCCGAATATGAGAAAGAAGATACCGCCCTGGAACGCTCCAATATCATTGAGGAACAGCTCGCTGATTATGACCTCAACTATTGCTTTAAGAGCGAGCATTCAATCAAATGTCAATTAGCTGCTTTTCTCAACAAGCAGAACGAGTTGTATCTGCAGGAACCGGCCGCGATATATGTGTCAAAGAGGACATCGGGGCCGAGGGCCGGAGCACCGAAACCGCTTCCGGTCAGTTCCGCTATGTCGGTCAAAGAAAAGATTGCATGTGTACATAAGCGCATTGCGTTCCTCGACGGCATAGATCCCGACACGCAAGAAAGAGTCATGCCGCAGGCTGATTATGAATTACTCAAGTCATATCTCGAAGAACTTGTCAAGAACAATCAGTGCCCGGCCATCGCAAGAAGAGTGCCCGTTATTGCCAAGGGAGTCACCTGGATCAGATTTACCATATACCTCATCCATGCAGACATCTACCATAGGAATGTCCAGGATGAATGGATAGATTTTCTGTACCGTGGCCTTTCCAATCCCGACTCCCCCGAATGGGATGTCCTGAAGAAGAAGTTCAGCGTACCCCCAAGCGGATACAATCAATACATCAAACGGGTCACTGGGGAATAATCTCCGCGATTGCCGTACACTGGACGGTGAAAGGGTTCTGAATCCTCTCACCGTCCTTCTTTATTTTCCAAATCCAAAGGCTGATTATCAGCGGTTTAGCACGGTGAAAGACGGAGAATAGGGTGAGCCCTGTTCACTACTGGAGTACCGCCCTCTCACCAATTTCCTTCGCAGCTGTCATTTGAACGAACAAGTGGCGGCTCACGGTTCAGCGGCGCGTTCCGGAGTCTATGCAGCCGCTGATAATTTATGTTACAAAACACTTTTACTCTTGAGCAGATGCCCCAGATCGTGGCATCTCTCGAACAGAAGGTTGACCGGCTTGTCAACCTAGTCCTTGAACTCAAGGACGCCAAGGGGAACACCCCCGACGAGTGGATGGACGTTGAAGGCCTGATGGCCTACCATCCCGACAAACCCGCTCGCAAGACCATCTACGACTGGGTCACGCTCAGGCGCGTACCTTACCACAAAGATGGCAAGCGGCTCCGTTTCCTCCGTTTCGAGATTGACGCCTGGCTTGCCGGCGGCTATCACAAGACCGAGGACGAGATGCAGGAGGCGGCCGTGGATTACGTCAACTCTAAACGTGGAGGGCTGCGCTATGATAAGTAAAGAAGCCATCCTCGCCAAGACGCACTACGGCACGGGAATCTATTCCCACATTCTGCGTCAGTTCTACCCCGGCGAGACCGTGATGAAAATCTCCGGTCGCGACTGCGGCATCTGCAGGAATCCGTTTGCCGATGGCAACGAGACCCTCCACGTCTGGACGGAAAAGATTCATCCGGAGCAGAAACTCTCCGATGAAATCGCCCGCCACAAGGACCAGTTCGACGCTATCCCCGAAGGCGACTGCTTCGACTTCGCCAAGCTGTACTGGAAGAAAGACGGTCAGGATCTGCTCATCGCCATCAACGAAAACCTGTACCTTCATCTTGAGGACGGCTACAGCCCCTACGACCGCAACTCGGTCCCGGTGAAGCCGCTCCCCGTCTTCTCCCCTGCCGTCAGAGACCTTCTCCCCGCACCGCTCGATACGATCGCTGCCCAGTCCACTTCGGACGAAGACTGCGATATGCTCATCCTCGGTGCTCTTTGCGTTCTTTCATCCTGCCTTCCTCACATCTCTGGAGTTTACCACGGACGGAGAGTGTACCCCAACTTCTTCCTGTTCGTCACCGCCGGTGCGTCCGCAGGCAAAGGGCGTCTTACGCTCTGTCGCCACCTTGCAGAGGCAATCGATGATGACCTGCATCAGCGGAGTGACGAGGAGGAAAAGGAGTACAAGAAGAAGATGCAGGAATACAAGGCCGCCAAGAACAAGGCCGCTCTTGAAATCCCCGAGGAGCCTCCGATGCTGATGCACTACATCCCGGCTAACAGTTCCGCCACGGTGGTCTATCAGATCCTGAACGACAATGGTGGAAGCGGGATGATGTTCGAAAGCGAAGGCGACACCCTCGCCAACATCTTCGCCTCCGACTACGGCAAGTATTCCGATGGCTTCCGCAAGGCCTTTCACCATGAGAACATCTCGTTCGCCAGACGTAAGGACCGCGAGCGTGTTTTCATTAAGGAGCCCAAGCTGTCAGCACTGCTCACCGGCACACCGAATCAGATTCTCAATCTCATAACGGATGCCGAGAACGGCCTGTTCAGCCGCTTCGCGTTTTACTGCCTGCAGACGGAACTCGTTTGGCTCAGTCCGTTCGCCTACAAGGAGGAGGTTACCCAGGACGATTTCTTTTTGGAACTCGGGGCCGGAGTTAAAGACCTGTACGACATCCTCAAAGCCGGGAAGGACCACCGTTTCTCTCTGACCGAGGAGCAGGAACAGGACTTTGACAGCCGCTTTTCCGACTCGCAGATGGCGCTTTACAACCAGTACGGTGACGCTATCGTCGCCTCCATCAGGCGTCTCGGTCTCATCACTTACCGTATAGCTATGATTCTGTCCGCCTTGAGGCTGACAGAGGATGGTGACTTCGAGAGCGACATCGTATGCCTGGACCAAGATTATCAGACGGCTGCCGCCATCTGCGAGGCACTTGTGGCTCACATGGCGCGGGTGTACAAAATGCTGCCGGAGACTCCGGTCGCCATCAAGTCCAAGCGCAGCGACAAGCCGAAGGTTTACCAGCGCTTCTACGATGCCCTTCCGGACACCTTCGACCGGAAGACGTACTCTGACGTGGCCGTGTCAGTGGGCCTCAACCCGCGCTCAGTCGATCGTACCATTAAAGAGTGGTGCGACGAGGGGCGTTTGGAGAAGCCCATGCATGGTCAATATGCCAAGGTTAAGTAGTCTCCGCAAGGGGGCTACTCAGCCTTTTTTCATCATATTGTAATTCTGTAACTTACAGAGTAAATGAGCAATAAACGGATAAAAACCGGGCGTTTCCGGATAAAAATTCGTATCTTTGTTTAATTTAGCAAGATAAAATACAAACACATTATATGGCAAATAAGAAGAAAGCGCCTCAGTACAGGGGTATCGATCTATTTTGCGGCATCGGAGGGTTCCGTCTGGCGATGGAAAACTCCAATGTTGACTGCGTTTTTTCCTCCGACATTGACAAGTTCGCACAGGAAACCTACAACGCAAACTTCCACGAAATCCCTGTCGGCGACATAACCAAAGTCGAAGCGAAAGACATCCCCGCTTTTGATATTTTGACAGCCGGATTCCCCTGCCAGCCGTTCAGTTATGCTGGCGAGAAGAAAGGCTTTGAAGATACAACCCGAGGAACACTTTTCTTCGACATCTGCCGTATCCTTGAATACCATAAGCCGCCTATGGTATTTCTTGAGAATGTTAAAGGACTTGTGTCTCACAAAGAAGGAGAAACGCTTAAAATCATCCTCGATAACCTGCGCAAACTTGGTTACTATCCCCACTGGGCCATTCTGTCGTCTCTCGACTTCGGTCTTCCCCAGAAGCGAGAGAGGTGGTACTGCGTTGCTTTCAGAGAGAATTTCCCGTTCGAGTTCCCCAAACCGCTCGGAGGCCATCCCACACTCCGCGATATTGTGGATCTGGACGACCATTCCCCTCAACTGGCGATTCCCAAGTTTGAATTAGACCGAATTGATTACCATTTCGCACATTGCCACGAGACCGAAAGAGTTCAGCACAGCAATGCGAAATACGCTCCGAATACGAAGAAGGGTAAATATGGCGTATATTCATTCCAAAAGCCCGATGGCTCACTTCGTTTCCACGTAGGCGACCCTGCTAAAACTCAGATTCAGGAAGCGTTTTATTCCTGCCTGGACACCTACGCATCTACTATCATCGCCAATCGTACACCGAAGCTGTGGGACATCCGCAGAAAGTTATCAGTTCTTGAATCCAAGCGACTTCAAGGGTTCCCTGATGACTTCGTGATGCCGGTTTCGGACGCTCAGGCATACAAGCAACTGGGCAACTCGGTAAGCGTCCCGATTATTAAACTAATCATGCAGGACATGATAGACACATATGAAAAGAACATCAAGAAATAATAGCATATGAAATACTTTTCTCTTGATACTGTCGCAAACGCCTATCAGGCCAATAGCACTAAAACGAAGAACAAATTTTGGGGCTTGCTTTCGATTCTTTCAAGCCTTAACACCGTAGTCCGCCCGGGCATCAGTTATGATTTCAGTACCTCAAAAGTATCAGACTTCTTGGAGTCGCTGTTCTGCTTGGACAATGCGAAGAAGACCTATTCCGGCGGCTCTACTTGGAATATAATGCTCTCCAGCAAATGGACGACCAAAGTGCCCGAGCAAATGTTGTCTAAAACGCCTAATGTTTATGACATCATCGCTTGGTACTTTAGGACGCAGCCGTTTAACGATGACATCGACAACGCTAAATTGTTGGAGATGTTCCTTCAGAAGTGCAATATCTCTCTGGAGGACGCCAAGGCACTTTTCGATATGACCGGCAAGACTCTCGCTTATTCCAGTTCGTTGTATAACGAGGCTGATCTATTGAAGAAACTGAAGATAACCGGAAAGAATATTACGGCTGAAGGCAATTCAGTAGTTGCGAGTCCGGGTGAGCTGTCTCGCGCTCCTTTCATTCAAACCCTATATGCTGGACAAAGCACACTTGAGTGTTTAATCATAACTCCCTTCAAATTCTCCGACCTATATGCCGGTGGCGGTACGCCTGCAAAGAAGATCAAGGCTCGTCAGACGATTTATTTCGGCACGCCTGGTAGTGGAAAGTCATTTGAGGTGAAGAGTCTCGTTAAAACAAACGATAAACACACCTTTAGGACCATCTTCCACCCCGATAGCGATTACTCCACTTTTGTCGGGTCATATAAACCAGTGACCAAGTCGAACATCTTCTTTGCCACCGGTCCCAGGACTCTCGATGAGTTGGCCGATATTCTGAAAGACGCTTATAATAATGCGTCCAACGCCAATTCGGCCGTTATGCAATTTGGGATAGAGTACAGCAACTATTTTAACGGAAGAATCGCCTCCTACAGCAAGCAAACCGTTGTATCTAAAGCAATCCCTGGAACAACTTACGATAAGGAACTTCAAAAGGCCGTTAATCTCGCTCCGTGGATTGAAAAGCACTGCACTACAAGCGATATTTCATACGAGTTCGTCCCCCAAGCATTTACTGACGCATATGTTGACGCCTGGAAGAATCCAACCGAAGACGTGTATCTCGTAATCGAGGAGATCAATAGAGGTAATTGCGCTCAGGTATTTGGAGATCTGTTCCAATTGCTTGATAGAGATGACAAGGGCGTTTCAGAATATGCTGTAACCGCTGATAAGGATTTGTATAAGTATCTGTCTTTGAAGGACGTTCTCGGTCCAAATCACGATGGCATCAAGGACGGCAAACTCGTACTTCCCTCCAACCTGTTCATCATAGCAACAATGAACACGTCTGACCAATCACTTTTCCCGATGGACAGCGCTTTCAAGCGTCGTTGGAATTGGGTCTATGTGCCTATTGAGCCGGAGAATCCCAAGTCGCAATTCATTATCACTATTGATAATAAAAAGTACGACTGGAGCAAGTTCCTTGTCGCTGTGAATGAGCGAATCAAAGACGTTAGCGAAAGCGAAGACAAGCAGATGGGCAACTTCTTCATCAAGGAGGACATAGACAAAGACGAGTTTATTAGCAAGGTGATGTTCTACCTTTGGAGCGAGGTCTGCAAGGACGAATATCATGCCCGCAGTTTCTTCCATTACAAGGACGGCAACAACGACGAATTCTCGTTTAATGAGCTGTTCCAGAAAGATGCTGCAGGCGTTAAAAAAGATGTCGCATTGCTTCAGGGCTTTATGAGTTTCCTGGGCGTACCCGAAAAGTAGACGAAGGCCGATGAAACTCCTGTTCGAGGAATATTCCTACGACCTGCCTTATGTGCAGAAGGTCAGCCTGAGCGCTTATTTCTTCCTCTGTGAGGAGTTGAACAGCGCCCAGGTGCCTTACGTGGGCTATTTCTATTCGGAGCAGGCAAAGGATTCTGTGTTCATCCTCCCGAAGGTGTTTCTCTTTGAGGGTGAGGGCAAAGCGTCTGACGGTGAAATCGCCTTCGGCAAATATCGGCCGGAGGAAATCATCAACGTTGACGATCCGAACAACCCGATGCGCAAGGACGGCTTCGACAAGGTGGTCTTTTCACTCTCCGTCTGGCTCTACCAGTCCATCCAGCGCTACCACGCACGGCACAAATACAGCGCCATCATAGAGAACGCAAAGATTCAGAACGTCATCTCCAACAAGGGCGACTCCGACCAGACCTTCCTGGACACGATGCTCTCGATGCTCCGTTTTCACAAGGACCATCAGAACCTGTTCACATACATTTCCATCGTCAACTCCAGCGGCAACAACAAAATCCACTGGGGCAAGACAATGAGCAAGGTTCAACCGCTCATTCGCAATGACGTCCCCTTCTACGCTGAATTCCGGAACAAGAATAAAACCATCAACTACGATGAGGACATCATCATCCTCTTCTACTCTGCCCTGGAATACCTGAAGCAAAAATACTGCTTCCCTGCTAACGTCAACCTCAACTACGACATCATCAAACCACGTCGCGTGGAGGATATGATAGAGACCGGCAAAGGCACTCGCCTGCTCAAATCCATCCGTAAGAAATATTTCAAGGACGAGTTGGTGGCGCTGTGGAAACTGCTCTACGTCTTCTTCCAGAAGGCAGAAACCATCCAGAAGGGTCGCTACCACGAGGAGGCGTTGCTCGCCCGTAGTTACAACCTCGTGTTCGAAGATATGATTGACGTGCTCATCGGTGACAATATGCCGGAAATCTCCCATCTCAAGGACACGAAAGACGGCAAGCGCATCGACCACATCTACAAGGACGACTCTCTCATACCCGAGGAAAAGATATTCTTCATAGGAGACAGCAAGTATTACTTTGATGACAGCGAAATTGTCGGTGAATCCATCCACAAGCAATTCACCTACGCCAAGAACATCATTCAGTACAGCCTGAATATCTTCCAGAAGCCCGAGAACAAACGCAACGTTGACGAGAAGAAGGTCGTCAAGGAACTCCGTTACCGAGACGAACTGACGGAAGGATATAATATCACACCGAACTTCTTCATTCGCGGAGCCATCAAGAAGGAATACGTTGCCGGTGGCAAACTGAACATCAACGACCCTGGTCTTGAACCCGATCCTCAGGAGTTCCAGATTAACCGGCACTTCTCCAACCGTCTTTTCGACCGCGACACCCTCATCCTGCAGGCCTATCGCATCAACTTCCTCTACGTGATGGCGTCCTACGCCCGTGGAGACCGCAACATCGGCTTCAAGACCGAGACTCGCAAGCGCTTCCGCGACGACATCGTCCGCACCTTCAACGACCGATATGCATTTTATACCGTGACGCCGCACGATGCCTCTCCGGCGGGAGTTGAAGCGTTCGTCCGCAAACACTTCAAGACTCTTATCGGGAAAATATACAGAGGATCCGATGCGGATACCTCGCTTTGGCTAGCTCTCGAAAAGGGAGACGATGCTGCCAACCAAAAGTTCATTGACATTATAAAAGGAGACGCCAACGTCTCCGACACTACGCTTTAGTAGTTATTCTCCCCGAAAGGGGAACAATATAGAAGCCGGAGTCTCCTCACGCGGGAGGCTCGAACCAAGTGTTTAACTAAAAATATTAAACATTATGATTATTAATATTTTATCGGCAGATTTTATCACAGACGCAATCGACCTTGAGGTGAACAGAGAGAAAAAAGAACACGGACACGTCAGAAGTCTTTTCAAAGACCAGTGCCCTGAACTGTGGGCTGCGGAGCCCTCTCTCGCTGACACCCGACGTCTCTATTTTTCCATCACCAGCAACGCCCGCGAGTGTTACGGTGACAAGTACTCCGCCCGCATCCGCCTCGGAGCGGACCGGGATCTGACCAAAAGCATCCTTAAGCAGCGTCTCTATGATTACTTCCGGCAGCGAGCCATAGTAGGGTACGACTTCGTGGACAATGTCGAAGTATGGGTTGAGGACACGCAGCAGAAACAGGAGGGCTGTACGCAGTACCTGCGTTTTTCCGTTGTCCCCAAAGACCAGACTGTTACTTCCGGATGGGAACTCCTCGTTTCGTACAACGGTCACTCCATCGTTTACGACACTCCCCTGTCCTCGCTCGACCTTCAGGCGAAGCGTTACAAGGTAATCGTCGGTGACGAGGTGGTGAAGGTGAAAGACCTGACACCGGAGCAGAAGCGGGACATCTCCACCATCTATCCGGTCGTCAACAAGGAACTCTCGCGTGAACTTGGTGTCATCGAACATTACGAAAAAGTTCCGAACCGCTATGCTGACACTTTGCCGAGAATTCGTGCGTTCGCTCAGGAGTACCTTTACACGGAGGAGTTCAATTCCATGGTGTTGAAAATCACCTGCGATGACTTTATCACGGTGCCTGACGACAAACTCTCCGAAGTCACACAAGGCTCCAACGTCCTTCTGTTCGGACGAGGGCAGATCAGCTTCGACCCTTACACCGGATTGTTCGGAAATCGAAACGGCGGTGGATTCGGTCCCTTCCGCGCCACCGAAAGAATGAATGTTCGCTTCTTCTTCATCGCCCAGGAAGACCAGAAAGACGTATGCCGCTCTCTATATTATATCCTAAAGGATGGCAAGGCATTCAACCCCAACACGGGAGAGTATTTTCAGAAATACAAGCCTCTCGCGGAAGACATCCTGCAGCCGTTCAACACAGACCCGAAGGGCAGCGTCTACTTCCGTTCCGTTGATACAGCGGTGGAAGACATACGTGCTGGTCTCCAGAAGAAGATGTGGGATGATGAGGCGTTTTACGTTGCCCTCTACATCAGTCCGGTGGACCGTGACGACCCGAACCCGGAGCGCCACGACATTTACTACAAGGTGAAGGAAATGCTGCTGGAACGAGGTGTCACGTCTCAGGCCATCTATAACGAAAACCCCGGCAAGAGCGCATTCCAGTTCCATCTGCCCAATATCAAGACGGCCATCCTCGGCAAGATTGGAGGCATCCCGTGGCAACTGCAAACGAAACAGAAGAATGACGATGTCATCATAGGCGTGGGAGCATTCAAGTCAGAAAGAATCGGCAAGCGGTATATCGGCAGCGCCTTCTGCTTCAACAACGAAGGCGTCTTCCAGAACTTTGACTGCTACAGGGACGACGACCTCGACAGCCTCGTGGGCGACATCCGCAAGGCTCTCGGACATTTCGTCGTGGAGAGCGGCAACCCGGGTCGCGTAATCATTCACTACTACAAGACGATGAAGGAACGTGATTCTGCGAAGATTACGGACATGCTGTACAAACTCGGGTTCTCAATTCCCGTCTACATCGTGGCCATCAACAAGACCGAGGCCTCCGACTACGTTGGATTCGACACCGACGACCCCGGCTTGATGCCGAAGAGCGGCACCATCGTCCGCCTCTCATACAACGAATTCCTGCTGTACAACAACTCCCGCTACGAGAAGCCCGGCAGATACGATTTCCTCTTCCCTGTCAAGCTGAAATTGAAGAAGGTCTATAACAACGCTGCTCCTGAAGACAAGGAACTGCGAATGGACGAAGCCCGCGCACTTCTTAACCAGGTCTACAAGTTTAGCAGGATGTATTGGAAGTCTGTTAAACAACAGAATCTGCCCATCACAATCAAATATCCGGAAATGGTGGCCGAGATTGTCCCGCACTTCCGCAAAGAAGAACTCCCCGCCTTCGGCAAAACCAACCTTTGGTTCTTATAAAGATGAGAAACAGCCATTCTGGAACATTGTTCCACTACACGCGCACGCTCGAAAGCCTTTCCTCGATTTTGAGGGAAGGCTTACGGGCCTCGTATAGCAAGGAAAGGATTTCTGATAAGATTTTCATCGCAATTCCGATGGTTTCCTTCTGCGACATCCCCTTCGATTGTTGCGAGGAACACAGGGAAAAGTATGGCAGATATGCTATCGGACTGAATAAGAATTGGATGATTGACACATATGGCGATTTGCTCTCCCCTGTACATTACGTATTGAGGGATGAGCCGATTCGAGGGGCATGGAGACATCACGAGAATTACCTGAAAGCGGATGAAACGGTCAGAAAATATGAGGTGCGAAAGAAGGCCGCCGGTGAAGAAAAGATAAAAGTAACTGGACCTTCCGGGATTGTTTATGAAGGTTATGCCGGCAAGTTGAACGACAAGGAGGATTGCAAAGTGCTTCTTGCTATGAACGATTTGTTTCATGCTCGCGAGTATGCCAATTATTGCCTGGGGATAACTAAAAACTACATTTGCAGACATGGGGAGAAGGACTTTTGTGCATATGATGAATGCGAATGGCGCATTTTGATTCCAGAAGACAAAACTATCAACGGCAATACCTCTAAATGGTTTTGGACTGAATCCGAATACAATAACTGGCGTTCAGAGAGACAAAACAGTTTTCTTGATGGTTTTACATTCGAAGTGGAGACGGAGTCTGTCGAGTATATCGTTATTCAGAACGAAAGTGAACGTTCCTTTATCCTTGACAGTCTTGAAGAAATAGGTAAACCTTCTCTTGCAGAAAAAATAAAGATTATAGATGTCTGACACGATGACCCCAGCCCAGCGACACGACTGTATGTCCCGCATCCGCTCCAAGAACACGACACCTGAAAAGGCCGTGAGGAGCGAACTGTGGCGCAGGGGCTATCGATACCGGCTGAATGACAAGAGACTGCCCGGCACCCCCGACCTCGTGCTGCCGAAGTACCGGGCCGTCATCTTCATCAACGGCTGCTTCTGGCACGGACACAAAGGATGCTCCAAGTACGTCGTGCCGAAGACCAACGTGGAATTCTTGCAGGCGAAGGTGGCCCGCAACATTGAACGGGACTTGAAGAGCGCCCAGATGCTCGACACGCTCACCTGGACCGTCATCACCGTATGGGAGTGCGAACTGTCAAAGAAGAACCGGGAAGCCACGATAAACCGCATAGAAGACGATTTGCGGGCCGCGAAGGAGAAATATGAAAACTACTGCGCCAAGCGTCGGGAAAGCCGCGAATACGCCCGAGAACAAGCAAAAAAGCACCGTGAAATCCTCGCTCAGGTCGAGGCCGAGCTGAACGAGCAATTCGATTTTCCCGTCCTCTTCCGCAGAATCAGGGAAGAAAATGACCAAAAACCAAAAGTTTTTCCCAAATTTTCCTTTGTTTTCCCAAAATTTCCCTATATTGTGCACAAACAAAGCATCGCCATACTTTCCTTGTATGGTTTAAGCCGCTCCTGAAGCGGCTTTTTACTTAAATATACGCGTCAATGGACAAGAAGAAAGTGACATTCTATGTGGACGGCTTCAACTTCTATTATGGCTTGAAGCGCAAAAAGCAAGTGGACAGGAGCTGGCAACGTTTCTACTGGATTGATGTTGTCAAGCTCTTCGAGCAATTCCTCGGCCCGGATCAGGAACTTGCGAAAGTGATTTACTTTAACGTGAGTTCGATGAAAATTAACTAATTGATTATTAGGAAAATAGCGAAAGTTTTTGTAAATTTGTTTTGCAAAGTTACTACAAAAAAGTGAAATGCGGAAAGATATAGTGATAGAATTGAGTT